>ERZ1370068.2843-contig-1973_pt1 | contig 159761 bp, 256 predicted proteins | sample MGYA00561227_ERZ1370068 | MGnify/ENA primary metagenome ERZ1370068 (study PRJEB38410, sample SAMEA6850437) | metagenome | study: Metagenomic assessment of the ecological functions of the soil: analysis of the soil microbiota associated with the... | reverse complement strand
AGAAAACGACCTGTGTTGTGACCAATCTGGGCAATACTCCGCACGAGTGGCAATCCGTGCGACCTTCCCGGGCCAATCTTTACGGAATGAATTTGGGCGAGTGCACGCCGGTGGCTCTGGGCCCTGCCCCGGCCTTGCCCAACAGGCGGGTCATTGCTTTGGACGGAGACGGAAATCTCCTGTTGAATTTGGCATCCCTGGCCGACACCGCCTACCATAATCCCGCCAATCTCCGGATCATTGTTTTCGACAATCAAGCCCACGAATCGCCCGGGGTATGCCGACCGCGACGGCACATGGCGTCGATCTGTGCAGATTGCCAAAGGATGCGGGATTCACAAAAGCTTCACCGCTGCGACCATCGAAGACTTCGCCGACAAGATCAAGCTCTTCGAAGAAGAAGGGTTTTGCTTTCTGGTGGCAAAAATAGAGACCGGAACGATCGAGAGCCGCCCTATGCCAGCCTCGATTATAAATACAATAAGTATATTTTTGCCACTTACATCGAAGAGACGGAGAAAAACCCGTTCTTAGATTGCGTTCTCGATCTCCGTTTACGGAAAAATAATGGCGCAAAGCTGATAGGAAGAACGCTGATGGCCAAACCTCTATCGATGACCGTCGTAATTCTTTGGCATTGTTTTATCCGTCTTGGATCCACCCGCAGTCGAAAACCCCGAGATCAAGATTGGCTATAGCGGTATCGGCATTGCCCATGATCTTCTGAAGATTATGGGGAATAACCGTATCTTCGAAAAACACGGATTGAACGCCCAAAGTATCTACATAGGCAGCGGTTCGCTGATGAATCAGGCGGTCGTAGGCGGAAGCATTCAATTTACCACTTCGGATCTTCCGTCACAGATCCAGGCGGCGCTTGCCGGCATTGATTTTAAGGTTATCAGCGTCACGATCAACCGCCTCGATGGCGCGGTGATGACGCGGAAAGGAACCTGAAGCCCAACGATCTCAAGGGGAAAAAGTTAGCGATCAGCCGCTTTGGATCAGTGTCGGACATTGTCACCCGGATGGTGCTCCGCCATTGGGGCCTCGAACCGATCAAGGATGTCCCCTTGATACAAGTGGGCAATACGCCGAGTCGCATCGCGGCAATTTTTAGCGGTCAAGTGGATGGCGGCCTGATCAATCCTACGGATCGTCGACAAAGTGATGGCCAGCGGCTGCTGCACGGTGCTTGCCGACTTGAGCGCCCTGGACATTCCCTATGCGAGATTCGGTGTGGCGGGTCTGGGTAGCTGTGTAAAAGCGAATTCTGAAACGGCGCAAAAGGTATTAGCCGCGTTTGTGGAGGGAATTCACTATTATAAGACCTATCCGGATGCTGGGGTGGCGGCGCCCAGAGCAGAGGAGCCGACCCGCAAGGGGCGCGGGAGATCTATCAGAAAATCGCCGATTCTTACCGGAGCAGGCCCGATCCGGATCTTCCGGAGTACGGGCGTGCTGGACTCTCTTCCGGAAGAGCGGGCGAAAAAGGTTCGGCCGGAAAGCTTGATCGATCCAGTACCCGGGGAGAGGGTGGCGAAGAGCGGATTACTTGAGAAACTATATGGCAAGAAAGAATCCGCATCATGATAGGGCGGTGCTCGGAGACAGGACGCTAGAAGGGATTCGTAGGTTTTACTAATCGAGCATCAGCCTCACGGTCTCGCTTAAAGTCGGTGATCTGACCTTTCGTCATCCTCCCGAGGTTGTCGCAAGAAAGGCAGAGGAAAGAAGGAAGCAATGGAGCAATACTGCGTCATAGGCCACCCGGTGGAAAGGGTGGACGGGTGGAGATGGTCACGGGTCGGTCGGTTTACGGGGTGGACGTGAAGTTACCCGGGATGCTCCACGGAAAAATACTGCGCAGCCCGATCGCGCATGGGAAACTTTTGCGTGTCGACATCGAGAGAGCCAAAAGCTTCCGGGGGTGCGGGCCGTCGTCACTGGAAAAGATGTTCCGCAAAGGAAAATTCGGTCTTTCCGTTCGAGATGAAAATATCCTGGCACTCGGAGAGGTTCGTTACATAGGAGATGCGGTGGCCGCGGTCGCAGCCGTGGACGAGGACACGGCCGATGAGGCGTTAGGGCTTGATCGACGCCGGAATACGATGAGTTACCGGCGGTCTTTGATGTGGAGGAGGCGATGCGCGACGGCGCTCCTCTGGTTCATGAGGAGATGGCTAATTACAGCTGCCGCGAGGTTTATCTGGCCTCGTGGAATCCGGTCAAAGGGACCAACATTATACACCAGGCGTCCAACCAACGGGTGATGTTCGAAGCCGCGCTCAAGAGAGCCGACTATGTTTTTGAGGATACCTTCCGGGCGAGCCAGATTCATCACTGTTATATGGAACCGCACGCGGTCGTGGCCGACAGTCAAGCCGGCACCGTCACCGTTTGGAGTTGTTCCCAGGAAGTCTTTCTCCTTAGGACGATCCTGGCGGAGACCTTCGGAGTGCCGGAGAGCAAAATGCGGGTGATCTGCACGAAGGTTGGCGGAGGGTTCGGCGGCAAGATCGATCCGCGCCTGGAACCTTGCGCCGTGGCGCTGGCGCTCAAGACTGGCAAGCCGATCAAAGTTGTCATGACGCGGACCGAGGAGTTCACCGCAGCTGCAGGGTCGACGCCCGCCGTTGTCAACGTTGAAAACCGGGGTCAAAAAGGATGGCACGCTCGTAGCCAGGGACATCCACTTCATATGGGATACCGGCGCCTATGCCGAGGGACTGGCGCCAAGTAACCGCGCCATGAAGGACGGCATCGGCCCTTACCGGATTCCCGATATCAGAGTCACTCGACCCTCGGTCTTTACCAACAAGATTCGCGGCACCCAACTGCGGGGCTGGGTGTCCCTGAAGGATATTGGGCTATCGAATCGCAAACGGACATGATCGCCGAGCGGCTGGGCCTCGATCCGTTGGAGTTTCGCATGAGAAACATTCTCGAGGACGGCGACATCAATTCGATCGGCGATGTCGTCGAGCATTGCGGCCTCAAGGAATGCCTGCGCCGCGCAGCCGAGGGCATCGACTGGGCAAAACCGAAAGCCAAGAACATCGGGCGGGGAATTGTGGTCGTCGCCAAATCCCCACGACCCAATCCAGCATATCGGGGGCGCATGTCCAATTAAATGAAGATGGCAGTGCCCAGGTGCTCGTCGGCGCATCGGAGATCGGCCAGGGAATGGAGGTGGTGATGAGCCAGATCGCGGCCGAAGAGTTGGGAATCCCCATCGAGGCGGTAGGGATCAAAAGCGCGGATACGGCGGTCACACCCTACGATCGGGGCACGTTTTCGAGCCGGGTCACCTTCTATACCGGTATGGCAGTCAAAAAGCCGCGGCGGACGCAAAAACCAACTGCTGGAGATGGCCTCGAAAATCACCGAGATTCCGGTCGGGGAGCTGGCGGCGGAAAACCAGCGAATCGTTTCGCAGCGAGAGCCGAGCCTGTCGCTTAGCTTTCGCAATGTGATCGAACATGCCCACATGAGAGAAAAGCCCATTCTCGGGAGAGGCTGGTATGGGGGCAAGGGGGATTATCCGAAGCTGCCGCACAAGGCCCAAGGGAAAGAATCCGTTCCGGGATGGAAATTTGCGGCCCAAGCGGTCGAAATAGAGGTGGACGAGGAAACCGGAATGGTAAAGGTGAGAAAATCGTTTCGGCTCATGACACCGGAAAGAGCCTGAACCCGCTGATGGTCAAAGGGCAGATCGTTGGTGGCGTCGTTATGGGTCCCGGCTACGCCTCCACGAGCGAATACAATTTGATGACGGCCAAGTTGTGAATCCCTCTTTCATGGACTACAAAATCCCTCTCGTCGCAAGAGATTCCGGAAATCATCCCTATTCTGTGTCGAGGTCCCCTCCCGGAAGGCCCGTTTGGGGCGAGGGGAATCGGTGAGCTTGCCGTCGTCGGTATCGCCCCGGCCATTGGCAACGCGGTCTATGACGCCATCAAAGTAAGGATCAAGGAGCTACCCCTGAACCCGGCAGAGTGTTAACCCATATTGAAGCGCAATTATCGGGATAGCATCGACCGAAAGCAATTTTGGAGGAAATCTCATGTGGCGAAAAATGGCGACGCTTGGGATTTGGACGATCCTGGTTTTATTAAGCACCAACGTTTCGGCTCCCGCGGCCGAGCTCACCAAACTTAGAGTCGGGATCCTTATCGCGGGCGAATTCGGTCCCACTTACATCGCCCTGAAAAAGGGTTCTTCGAGAAAACGGGCTTGCTGTAGAGCTGGTTTATTTCAGGGGGATCTCAGGCCGTACAGGGAATGCTTGCCAATAATGTGCCTCTCATCGTGACCGCCGGCCCGGAAGGCGTGGTCGCCAAGATTCAGGGCGCAGACATTCTCCTGTTATCAACCAACAATACGACCTTGGCGTTCACGCTCTTTCGTTTCCCGGACATCAAGAAGCCGGAGGATCTGCGGGGAAAAAGGCCGGGATCAGCCGCTTCGGTTCTTCTTCGGATCACTCGATCAAGTTCATGTTCCAGAAGCTCGGCTTGATGGAGAAAGAGGTGACGGTCGTGGAGATGGGTGACAACCCCACCCGGCTCGCCGCGCTCACGACCAAAACCGTTCACGCTTCGGTGTTTGGCGTGCCCTACTCGGTCGCCGTCCAGAAGGCTGGTTTCCCCGCCATGCTCGAGGGACACAAGCTGGGGCTCAAGTTCCAAGGCAGCGGCATCGCAACCACGAGCGCTTTCCTGCGCGAGCAGCGACCGGTGGTTGAGCAGTTTTTCAAAGGCTTTCTCGAGGGCGTGCATTTTGCGAAAACGCATCGGGAGGAGAGCGTTCAGCTGATCAAGGAATTCCTCAAGCTGAAGGATGACGATGAGGCCGAGGAAACCTATCGGGTCATCGTTCAGGAGATCCAACCGCGGAAACCCTATCCTCTGAAGGAAGGCATCGAAACGGTTCTTGCGCATCGTAGAGAAGACGGTCCCCAAGCGCTCAAAGACGCCAACCCTGAAGAGCTCATCAATGACAGCGTCATAAAAAGACTCGACGAGAGCGGCTTCATCGACAAACTCTACAAGTAACTCTTTCATGCGCGCCTTCACGTTTACTCCATTTGCCGGCGCGTTGCCTACGATCATAGAGAGGAGATCGCCGTGAGGAAAAGGACTTTCCTATTGGGCTTGTTGAGTTTTTTCTTCCTCTTTGGCTCCCAGAAGGCCTGGTCACAGTCCGCTTTGACGAACGTCAAGATCACGAGTCCAAGTCGAAGCATCGCCTTTTCGGATATCTATGTGGCCGTCGACAGGGATTCTTCCGTGAGGAAAACTCGAAGTCGAACTGGTTCAAGCGAGGCCGGACCTGGCCATGGCCGGACTGATCGCTGGCGAAGTCGATGCCGATACCGCCGCGGGAGCGGCAGCGACCGCGAGCCAACGTGGCATGCCGACGAAGATTGTGGCTGTGACGCTTTATCGTCCTCTCTTCTGGCTGGTGACGAAACCCGAATACAAATCGGTCGCGGAGCTTAAAGGAACGACTCTAGGGATCACCAGCTTGAATGGCATCCAGCATCGCACCGCGTCGCACCTTCTGAGACGCAGCGGGCTCGACCCGGCAAAGACGTTGCTTCCATTGTTATCGGTGGCGCTCCCATGCTTCTTTCAGCCCTCAACAGCGGCTCGATCCAGGTCACGGCGCTTCCCCTCCGACCATTATTGTGGCGCGCGACAAGTTCAAAATGAAAATCTGGGGCGAGCCGCCCAAGGACGTCGTCGCCCTTCAGTCGGGGTTTTCCGTGTCGGAAAAACAACTGGCGGAAAAAAGGGATCTGGTGCGAAGGATCCTGCGCGCCCGGGGCGAAAGCTCACAAGTACTTTTTGGAAAATGAAAAGGGAGCAACCGAGACCCTGGGCGAAATTCATGAAGCTCGAGCTCTGCCACGATCGTCGAATCTTACCGGCTGGCGCGCTTTGGTTTCACGAAGGACGGCACCCTCATCGACAAGGACGCTGAGGAGTTTTTAAGAGAGGATGCGAAAATTCTGGGTCTGTCGAGCCCGGCTGCAATTTCCAAAGTATTCGATTTCAGTGTGCAAAGAGAAGCGAACAAGGAGCTGGGCATCAACTGAGTTTCACGATCAAAAGCGTGTTCGTGATTCGTGTTCGGGTTAAGAGACGCTGACATGAATAGCGTAAAAGAAGTGGAAGAGCTTTCTTCAGCTGCACAAGCCTAGGAGAGATTAAGAGGTGGCGCTCTTGAGAGGCTCGGTGTTTATGAGAAGAAAGATCACGTTTCCGTCTTATGTTTTTTGGTGCCCATTGTTCTTGTTGTTCTGATCTTTCCAGCCAAATCAGGATTGGCCGCGCAACTAGCGGAAGTTCGGATCGGCTCAAGCGACATTTCATTTTCAAACTTTTCAACGTTTTACGCGCGGGATCGCGGCCTTTTCGAAATGGAAGGTATCGACGCCAAATTGATTCTCGTCAAAACCGAGGCCGCACTGGCGGCACAGAGCGCAGGAGACCTGGACTATACCACCTTTAGTACCTCCGTCATTGACGCGGCGGTAAAAGGCATTCCCGCGCGTCTGGTTGCTGTAACCATCAAGCAACCTGCCGTGGGATTGGTCGTGCGCAAAGGGATTGAGGATGTCACGGACTTGAAAGGGCGAAAGGTAGGCGTCAGTTCTTTTGGGGGCTTACTTCACGTGGCCGCTCTCTATGTGCTGAAGCACTACGGACTGAGTCCCAAAACGTTACGATCCTGGCTACAGGTCCTGGTAACTCGGGTATCGCGGCGCTGAAGACCGGATCCATAGATGGGGCTTTCTTGCCCGCGCCCTATGACATGCTGATGGCCCGGGAGGGCTTCACACTTCTTTTGGATGTGGGAACTCTGTATCAGTTACCCTTGGCGGAATCAGCGCGACGCCAGCCAAGATTCGTGAAAAGCCGGTGAAGTGGAGAGGGTGCTTCGAGCCGTTCTTCAAGCTGGTAGACTTATCGCCGACCCGAAAAACAGCGAAGATGTTATCGCGTATATCATTCGTTTGTTCAAGCTCGACAGAAATTTGGCGGAGCAATTTTACCGCCGGCTGGTTGCCTCGCTTAGCCTTACTGGAATGGTGGAGATGGACAGGATCAGACTGGCCATTGAAAGCGCGGTCGAGCGCGGCGTGATCGACAAACCGGTTGACCCTGTGATGGTCGTAGATTTTTCAATCTCAAGAAAACTCGATCAAAAAGTAAACACGCATCTGATTTGTGCCATAGATCGGCGGAGGTTTTATCCGAATTCTGCTCTTACTCAATGGTCCTCGCGAGCGTTACGTCGGCGGCGCCGATACCGCACGCCGGATAAAGTGGAGCGAGTACTGCTCGCCAGCCACCGAACTGGAGCTCGGATACCTGCCGAGCGCAGAGGAAAATGGCGGCGGCGCCAAGGTGTACGCGTTTGGAACCAGAGGATGCGTTAACTCCTGGGACCGTTGTACCCGGATCGCTGCGCGTTGGCGGAACGTGATGGATTCGATGCGGTCATTATTCACTGTTTCATAGATCCCGGTTTGCGGGCGGCACGCGAGCGGGTGCGCATCCCCATTGTCGGACCGGGAGAGTAACGCTCAGGCGGCGCGAGCCTCAACCGTAAGATCGGGATGGTCACGCCGAGCAATGAGACCGTGGATTCTCACTGGGAACAAGTAAAGCGACCTTGGCCTGGGGAAACGATTTGTCGGAATCGAGCCGGTCGAAGGTCCCCTCTCTGCCATTCCCGCAACAAGACCCGCGGGCGATGACGGAAGCGCTGGTTGCCGCCGGGAGGAAGCTGGTCGATAAAGGCGCCGAACTGATCTGTCCTTCAGGGCTCGCCTATATTCCATCCGGTTTCCGCCGTTGAAGTCTCTCAGAGGCTGGGCATACCGGTTCTGGATCCGGCGTTGCTCTCGGTGAGAACAGCGGAGATGCTGGTTTCGGCTCTCGATTATCGTTGAATCGCCATCATGCCTATTTCAGGGACTTCAAAAACGAATAATCGACGATTTCATTTACCGTCAAGGGCTTGTTCGTTTCGCCGCGACCGTAAATCATTTCCAGGTATTTGTTCAAACCGCTCTCGGCCATCATCATATCGTCGAGCAACACGCCGCTGATATCGTCGTAGGCCTCTTCGGCGACGCCCTGATCGATGGCGAAGCTCTCCATAATATAAGCAATCACAGCCTTGCGGTCCTGGCGGATCGATTTAATCGCCTCGAGCATGGCCTTGAGTGTATTTCTAATGCGATCGGGATGCTTTTGAATTTTTCTCTGGTTGTGACCAGGCCATTAAAAGGAGACGCATCGATCACGTCTCCGCTCCGCCTGAGAACCTTAAAACCCTTGCGCGCCATGATCCCGGTGAACGGCGGGCTGAGAACCGCCCCTTCGACAAGACCCCCGCTCCAGTGCCAGCATGTTCAAGGCGGTGTTTCCCGTTTGGATCCAGGTCACTTTCTTGGGATCCACACCGCTTTTTTCAAGCATGACGACTCCGTTGAAATGACTTTCAGAGCCGATTCTGAAACGGAAATTTTCTTGCCTTCCAGCGATTTGGCGTTTGGCAGTTGGCTAAGGAGAGAGAAGAGCGGCGCGCGATAGAGCACCGCCACAGCTTTCACCGGCATTCCTTGCCGATTCCTTCGATGGCCGTGCCGATACCCGTGATGAAATCCAGCTCGCCCGAGACGAGTCCGGCTAACTGAAGATTGCTCCTGATTTGAATGATTTCGACGTCCAGCCCGTACTTGTCGAAGAGCTTTGTCTCTGGCATAATAGAAGGGCATCAGGACGACGTTTCGCGTCGATAGTCCAAGCCGGATCTTTTCAACCGACCACGCCGCCTCGCCCCAGAGCAATCCGGCGCTCGCCAAGATAAACAGCCAACTCTTCCAACTCCGCAGTGCTGACAGCATAAATCCTCCCATCCAATGGTTATGGGAAGAAGCACCTCGCGGCTGTTCTTCGTCATCGAAGATTTACACCGGCAAAGAGCCGTTATAGACCGTGTTCTTTAAGTCGGCCACATGTCGAGAACGACATCGATGCGATTGCCCTGAGGATCGATGATATAATTTTCGGCATGGCGGCCGGGCGCGCTCTCTCCTGGTGGACAGGAGTGATGGCGTTGATGGGATCGAGCGATGGAACCAGAAAACCAAAATGCCAGATGCCGTTCGGCTGATCGCCTTTGCTGGCGTTGATGGCGACGTGCATGAAGCCATCGGTCATATAAATGCTGCTCTTGTTGCCGCGCGGGTTTCTCGTCTGACAACCTTCAAGCCGAAGGTTTTCTCGTAAAACGAGCCGAGCTGGTCCGGGATCCTCCGAGCGTATGGCAATGTGTCTGATCTGCATTTTGTCCGACATAAACTTCTCCTTTCAGGCTGGATGGAAGAGGTTAATAGACAACAAACCAAATCCACTTGTCAACGAAGATGATCCCATTCTGCTCCGCGGTTCAAAAGGAGTGACCGGTCATTTCGAGATTTCGAGAATTCTCAAAACCTGGAAGTATGGCTTGACAGGGGATGGGTTTTTCGCGGGGTAAATCATATTGCTGTAACTACTGGACCGATGCTAAATTTTTGTTATAAGACACAAAAACAATAGCACAACCTCGTAGAACGGTCATTAGAATGCGATCGGCTTCCCGAACTATGAACTAACTCATTAGAAAGTTGTGAGATTAGGCCATTACAGCCCATAAAGGGCCTGCGAGTTGTCACCGAGGATCTTATCAATCGACGTCGCGGGGATCTTTCTCGTCCGCTTTGAGTTTCCTCAGCGCGTTGATTTCGGAGGCGGTATCGTTATGCCCGTAGTCCGTTCCTATGACTAAATTGTCATCTCCCACGTGTTCTAGAATATAAGGCAGGTCATCACTCGTCTGGCAGGCGACATAGATATGATTTTCCTTGAGGAGTTTCTTGTCCGACCAAGCCTTTCCTTGTCGCCGGTACGCGATCTCGACGTGGTTCATCACGTGGGGAAGCCACTCGGCGCTGAGCTCGACAAAGCCCAGCGTAAGTCTGGAAACTTTTGCGGCAACCGGGAGCCGATTAGGCTGGCGAAGAGGTTAATGGGGCCGAACTTGAACTGGGCGAGGCTTGCGCCCCGGCCAAAGATGTCGAACATCTCCAGGTTCCCTGCGAGGCATGTACGCAGATGGGCATCCCCAACCGGCTTGCCTCTTCGTACACGGGAAAAAAGTATGGATCCGTAGGGAGCTTTTCCCCTTCAACTCCACGTATGAAAACACCGCAGGCGCCGTTCTTTTTGCCGAAGTCTAATTCTTCGATGGCCTTGTCCATGTAGTGCAGCGGTGGAATCACCACCCAGCGCAGCCGACCCTTGCCGGCTTTCCAAATATCCGCGAGCCAGCGGTTGTAACTTTTGCATAGAGCCGCGTCCACATGAGGCAGGGGTGTCAGGGTCCTGAGAAATAAGCTCGGGTAAAGGACCTGAACGTCCACCCCGAGATCGTCCACTATGGGCGAGACGAGCTTCTATGTCCGCCACCTCTCGCCTTTCTCCTCGCAATGTCAAAACCGATGTTCCCGTCCTTTGCGAAAACCCGACCGCCGATCATCCAGTATTCGCTTGCCCTCTGACCAGAAGGCTTCTGTGCCGGGTCTTTAAACACCATCACGTGGGGCCTAAAGGCCTTCTCGCTTTCATCCATGAACTCCCATGTTCTTTCCCACTCTACGACATGCGCGTCAGCATCGATCACCGCCATCGGCTCACTCCTTCTTTCTGATAAATGTACAGTACACTGTTAGGGCGGCGCGCCCCATCCTGTCAAGAGGACCGCGGCTGCCGGTAACGACCGCGCTTTGGACGGCTTCAGTTGTACCAGTTCATGATTTGTACTAAGGAGTATCGGGATTTTCATTAACTTCAGAGAAAAGAGAGACAGGATGACATTAACGCATCGAGGCGGGACCGATGGTGCAGCATCTTTGGGATCGTGAGCGTTGTTCTCCTCTTCTTTGGAACAGAGGCGTCTAGTCTCGATACCATCCACATGGCAATCACTGGGAAAACTTTCAGCACGTCATCTCATCCTGATTGCGCAGGAGAAAGGTTACATGCGGGAAGAAGGTATTGACCTCAAACTCCTCATTATTGAGCGTACTCCCAGCATCCAAGCACTGTTTGCCGGCGGTATCCAATTTACCGCCGCCGGTACCAGTGCACTGATCGCAGCTGCGAAAGGCGCCGCTCCTCTGAAGGTGGTGCTGGCCGCCAACGATAAAGTGCACCAGTGGCTATTGAGTAACCCCGATATCTCGTAGCCCAAAGAGCTGAAGGGGAAACGTATCGCCACCCGCAGGCGTGGCTTCTTCAAGCACATTCATGCTCAAGCAGATACTTATCGGGCACGGCCTCGATCCCAACCGTGACGTGGTCTACATCCATCAGTCGGGAGGAACCCAACTGGGCAGCCCTATTGTCAGGATCAGTGGACGCGACTCATCCTGGGAGTCCAGCCGCGCTATATCGGCGTCAACGCTGGAATGAGAGAGCTGCTCTTTTTCGGAAACGAGGTGAAGAACTCCTGAGCGACACTGGCGACGTCCGATCGTTTTATTAAAGACCAGCCCAAGCAGGTCACTGGTTTCATCCGGGCCGCGCTAAAGGCGCTGCGTTTCATTCGCCGAGATCGGGACGCCACCATTACCGCCTATGTGAAATTCTCCGGCGTCGATCGGAGTCTGGCAACACGCATGTATGACGATCTGATCGGCACTTTCACGCGCGATGGGACAGTAGACGAGGAGAGCACAAAAGAACGATCTCAGCATCATCCGGCAGATCGCCGACGTTTCGAGCCCATTCCGGATTGCTTCGGGCCTATGACTTTAGCTTTGCTTACGCGGCGGACAGTCAGCTTAACCAGGCCGGCTGGCATCCTTAAGCCTTCGACGTATCGTCGGAAGGTTTCGAGCTGGCGGTAGGAAATGGCGGAGTCGGGACTAAAATTCCATACGACGCCGCACGTGGCTCGTCGCACCGGCCGCGGCTTTTACTTTTCGATTCCGAGGGAACCTGTTGCGGCCTAGATGCTCCGCACAAGACATCAGCCAATGAAACAAGATCGATAGCCGCTTGCCCGAGACTTGCTCGAGCGCTTTGGTATTTTCGTGACCTGTCGGCGGCGACGTGCGTGTGTGGCGTGACCGGATCCCGAGAGCTTGGAACTTCGCTTTCATACCAAATGCTTCAACGAAGTCATCGTGAAAAGGAACGGAACATGACTACAGCATCCTTGAAAGGACAAAGGTCTCGATTTTGCCTTCCGCCTTCGCGGATATCAATATCCACAAAAGCCGTTCTGTATTTTCTAGTTAGGCGACCAGAGAGTCCTAGAAGTACGCTTACGAGAAGGAGGCCATCATGAGTGATATCCAAGCACGCGGCGCGATTCGAATGACGCGGCGGTCATTACTTCGTGGCGCGCTGGTGACGGCGGCGGTAGCGGCGGCAAGACCGGTGTTAGCGCAGCAGATGCAGACGCACTTGCCGCCGGGCGTTGCGGCTAAGCCGAAGGGTCCGCTCGTCTTTCTCGACTACGACAAGGATGAAATCGACTTTGCCTACGACCAGGCGCCGTGGGCTCCCAACGCAGGAGATGTCTCTAAGCGCAACGCGCAGAAGAGCGCCGCGCGTTGGCTCGCCTCGGCCCGCCCCGTCGCGTCGCCTACGGCTCGGCCGACATCGAGAAGCTCGATATCTATATAACCAAGCAGCCCAAAGCGCCGATCAACGTCTTTATCCATGGCGGCGCTTGGCGTAGCGGCAATGCAAAGGGTGCAGCCTACATGTCAGAGACGTTCGTCGATGCCGGCGCGCATTTCGTTTCGCTCGACTTCAATAATGCCCCCGAGGTGAACGGCAACCTGATGATCATGGCCGATCAAGTGCGGCGGGCTATCGCGTGGGTCCACAAGAACGCGGCAAGCTTCGGCGGCGATGCCAATCGGCTCTACGTCTCGGGCACTTCCTCCGGCGGTCACCTCGCCGCTGTTGCGCTTACGACCGATTGGCAGAAGGATTTCGGACTGCCCATCGATACGCTGAAGGGCGGGCTCTGCTGCAGCGGCATGTATGATCTCTATCCGGTCAGTCTGTCGGCGCGCGCGGGTTACGTGAAATTCACCCAGGAGATGATCGAGAAGCTCTCACCGCAGCGTCATCTCGACAAGTTGGTGGCGCCCGTCGTCGTCGCTCACGGCACACTGGAAACACCCGAGTTTCAGCGCCAGAACCGCGAATTTGCAGCAGCCGTGAAGGCGGCGGGCAAGCCCGTAACGTTCCTGATCGGCCAGGGCTATACCCACTTCGAAATGTTCGAGACGCTGGGTAATCCCTACGGTCTGCTCGGCCGCGCGATGCTGGAACAGATGAAGCTAAAGACGGCGTGTTCGTAAGCTCGAAGTGCGCCTAACCATTGGGTTGAGAAGGACGCTACGAAGCGCGCTCTCACCCAAAACGGTTAGGCGTCACGAAAATCATCCGACGAGGTGCTCAATGTCTTCCCGGACAGCCTCTTGCTCCTGCGGACAACTGCGCATTCAAGTCGAAGGCGAACCACGAGGCGTCGGCATTTGCCACTGCCTCGCCTGCCAGCAAAGGACCGGCAGTGTCTTCGCAGCACTGGCCAGCTTCTCTGCTCCGTTCAAAGTCTTCGGTACCGCCACCGAATACGTTCGCGTCGGGGATCAAGGAGCCAAGTTCATATTCAGGTTCTGCCCAGTTTGTGGGACTACCGTCTTCCACACCGAAGACGGTCACGATGAGTCCGTGGGCGTCGCCGTAGGTGCATTCGCTGACCCTAGCTTTCCAGCGCCTCGAGTTTCCATCTACGACAGCCGTAGGCACCCGTGGGTCCATTTGCCGCCAGGCACGAAAGCGTTCGACAAAGATCCCACTTGATCACGAACTCTGACCACACCGCACAGCTGCCGAAGTGACCCTTCGCTCGAGTGGACCTCCACCGGCCACTCGGCTCAAACGTTAGACTGAAGAGCGGAGGGGACCACGGGATGGATACTTGGTGGATCGACAATCCGCATCTGTTGGGAAGCCGAAATCCTACCCTTGCAGGACCTCGAACAGTTGCGACGCGACGGCTTCGAGGTGCCGATCTCTCTCTGAAGGAAGACGAACAGTCGCCGCGATACGAACGTCGCACGCGCCGCGGCTTTGGGTTTTAGAAAATCTATCGCCGGCTCGGAATTCCTGATCCGAAATAGACCCGTGTGACAGTGAGTTTAAACACTCGTTTCGACGGGCAACGAAGGCCAGCAATGCTCCTATGGTAGCGAGGGCGAAGCGACTGGAGCGCATGCCTGGCGCTTCCGTTCGAGATGACGGATGGCCTGACATCGGCTCGTAAAGATGGGTGAGGGAAGTCCGGAGCGGATATCTTGTCGATGTCTGTGAGGCCACGCGCTTCCTTTTCGCTACAGTTATGTAAGGTGAATAGAAGTGTCTCGTCTTTTATCGTTTTCGTTAGTCGGCTCTTTGCTCCAACGGGTATTATTCGCGATTCGTAATTCGTACCCCCGGTCCTTCGCGTTTTCGTAATTCGTATTTCGTAAAGTCATAGCCGGTGACTGTCAGGAATCCCCGCGCGTCTTTAAGTAGGTAAAGAAAGCAGCTTACGAATTACGAAGAGAAGTATCTTCTGAGGTGTACGAACTACGAAATACGAATAGCCGTGCCTATCCAAATTCATTCATCGCCCGAATCTATACGCCTTAGACGGTTATTGCACCCTCACGGATTTCTGGGGTATAGGTCTGCTAACTCTGACGTACTGTAACGAGGCAAGGTTACCACGTGGTGTGTGGACGTTCTGTTACACGGCAAGGTCTGTTGAGCCGAACCTATGGTGCAAAAATAACCTGCGACCGTTCTCCGGATGGTGGCAAGAGATTATAAAACTGCTAGTGGCAACGGGAGGGCTGCTGCTTTTACTGCTAGGAGCCGAGTTACTCCTGTTGAAACACATTGACCAATTGAAATACATCCACCAAACTCCCGCTTGGACAACAATCTTGTTGTTGAGAGCTGTAAGGTGGATGAGTTTAGCAACGATTTCAGTTTGCGTTCTGCACACGATTATTTCCCGCGCAACGGTGGCATTTTATAAGTCTAGGTCGGATTATTTCATCGAAACTGCCTCCTTAACTGCCAGTGATGCGCTCTCATATTTGGCGGCGGTCATTGCACTTACTGTTGCTTGCGCTCTGATCTCTAGGGCTTTCATCGCTGACAGTCTCATATCGAAGCTCCTTTTCTACATTTCAGCGTTTGTTTTAACTCTGAGGTTACGATTTTGAGCATAGCCAGGGCTAAGCACCGGCTGGCTCCGTCAGCGGCAAGAGCCGCCAGTCCGTACGGTCCAGCAAGGGCAGGAACTTAAACCGAAAACAAAATAGCGTCTATAGGATTGTAGGAGTCCTAAATGTTAATGGACGAAATCTGGGTCGCTATTATTGGGTTAATCATTGCCCTAGCAATCGTCGGGATCATTCATTGGCTGCTTGTGGGCGATGTGAATATCGGATCGGACACCAACAAAGTGATCCTTTCATTGGAAGTTGTAGCGTTCGTCTGTTTGATGGCAACGTTTGTTTTGGGGGAACTATTCAAAATAGCAGAAACGGTTTTGCCAGGCCATAACGACAGCACTCTGGATGTCGGGCTGACTTGGCACGATACTTTTATAGTGTTAGGTACGCTTCTTGGTTCCCTGCTAATTTATAAAGCGATAACCTATTTTCTCAAATGAAAGTATGCCCCGGTCTAGACTACTCCCCGATCTTGGAGAGCTAGCCAGAGCTCATGCCTAAATACCTCGCCCGAAGTTGTCCCCGCTGTAACGGCTACCTGGGAATAGTCCTGCGAGAGCGGAGACGTAACACACCCCTTCGTGCTATCAACGGGCGATGCGTCGAGTGTGGCTATCGACTCGCCTGGATACTCGTACGAGGCAAAGAGTTAGCCCGGCGGGTCGGCACTGCTCGTCGTTCATCACACTAAAACTTTTTGTGTTCCGGTCTGGCAGGATAAAGGCAGTTCGGAATGATCCAAAATGTCATCATTCTCGTCTTTACCGCGCTGTCGTCGTTCCTAGCGGTGGCGCAGCCGATTTAAGATTTGTCGGCGGTGTCGATCACGGATAAGACGGTGGGCATCCGTTTGCCACATCTGTGGTGCGGAGCAGGGTTAGTCCCGGCCCTGCGGGATCACCCAAAACGGGTGTCTTCTTCATTCTTCCCTTTGTACATGGTGGGTCTGGGTGGCTGCGGCGTAGCGGAGTTTTCGAGTCTGCGAAGAAAACGGAGCAAAGGCTGAACTGGTAAAGTATTCAAGTCATGCAGACTGTTCCGCCGAGATAATCATTTGGAGCAACTGCTTTTCGGTGATCAAAGCTGTCGGCCAATTCGGCCAAGTGGTGCCTTTGAACAGGAATCGTAACCTGATCCGCGAGTGAGTCTAACCAGCCGTTATCCGTGGTTCTTTCTTCCTCGCCAATTTAGACTAAATAGATTGTATGCGACGATCAGGTAGTACAAGACCTATAATCTTCGGTTTTATACTTGCGATCGGCATTACCCTGACCCTACCGTACCTCGCTTTTGGTGCCTCTCGCTCTTTCGGCGGCTCGGGGAGATTCAGGGGTTCTACGATTCACCGGCAGCATTCCTTTTTACGCCCTTTCAACCGCTTTGGTTTAGTGCCGTTTAACGGCTTTGGATGGTCTGGTGTGGGTGGAGTCGATGACGCGCAGCCAGTTATCATTATTCAGCAGTTTCAACCGCCAGCAGCCGTCCAATCTAGTGAACCTGCCGCAAACAAAATTTACGTTCAGCCACGCTGGGTGGACGGCGGGTATGGAGTGCAGGTCTTACAGCCAGGATACTGGGCATATCCGAAGCAAGCAGCAGAGCGTTGACCCCGATTCCACCAGGGGCGCGCAAGGGCCTACGGCTTTGGCCTTGAACCTCCACCAACTCAACGCTATACGTGCCTTCAATCATGTGTGGCCGCTTCACAGCTACATTCGAGTTCAGTGATATTCGGGTTCGCTGGAACCTCGACCGCGACCTACCAAAGTACACCCCGCGCTTTAACGTTACCCCCGAGACTTCCCCGAACATTCCCGTCATTGTCCACCACAAAGGCGGCAACGAGTGCAGGCTCATGCACTGGGGGTTGATCCCGCATTGGGCCGCAGACCCGACCATCGGCAACCGGATGATAAACGCGAGAGCTGAAACGCTTGACGGAACTACCTTCCTTCAAGCTTCTTGTAGATCGACGCCGTTGCATTATTCCGGCTGACGGTTTCTATGAGTGGCGCAAGGAAGGCAAGCGCAAGGTGCCGATGTGGGTGCATCTCAAGAACTAGGAGCCATTTGGACTGGCTGGCTTGTGGGACGTGTGGCGCAAGCCCGACGGGAAGCGGGTGGAGTCGTTCACGATCATCACTACGGAGCCTAATGAACTGGTGCGGCCTATTCACAACCGGATGCCCGTGATCCTCCAACCGGAAGACGAAGAGCAATGGCTTGACGCTTCTCGAACACCTTTCGCGAAAGCCAAATCACTGTTGAAGCCTTATCCCGAAGAGCTGATGGATGCTCACGACGTTTCACCAATCGTCAACTCGGCGAAGTACGACGGCCCGGACTGTATCCAACCTGTGGCAGATGACGATATACCTCGCGGCGGCCAGTTGTCCCTATTGTGACGCAGCCTATGAAACCACTATCAAAATGCCTGGCACAGGTAGGCGCGTTGGTTTTTACTGAGTGGTTGCTTTTGACTCCTCCAGGCAATGACGTTACGCGGCCACAAAGGAATGGCACCAAGAGCGGTCGTTTGAGACCCTGCAACAATGCGCGCGCTACCGAGAAAGGGAGGCCGACGAGTGGATAAAGCGAATGGAAACAACTCCTAAAGGGTCTACCGATTACGTAACTTACGATCGCACTGCAACGCGCTTTTTGTTGGGTAAGTGTGTCCTTGCGGAGTCAGCGTCATGAAGCTCAAAGACGTGCATCCGACTCCTGTTTCAGATGACGAGATACTTCCCGCGCCGGGCAGTTGTCTCTGTTGTGCGACCTTATGAAGATCAAAAGACATTGTGGCGGAAGAATCGAATGCCCACACTTAGATGGGCCGATCAGCATTTTCCGCCGCCTAGGTGTTGAAGAGAATCGAGAAGTACGCGCCGTAGTTTAAGCAGGGCGAAGAGGCCGCGATGACAATTACACTCACTGACGGAGGTATCGAGACGCGGATCATTTATGAATTCAAGTACTCCATCGACGACTTCTGAATCATTCGAATTGCTCGAAGATGAATCGGGACGCGACATCCTTCGGCAGATTTATCAGAGTTACGCGGACGTAGGGGTTCGATCTGGATTACCGATCCAGCTTGGCACTCCGACGTGGCGCGCCAGTCGAAAATGGACGAACGATGTTGTTAGGGTCAATGCGGCGGCCGTCGAACTCGTGTGCGAGGTGGCACAGCACGCGTCTGGAGCGCGGATCATTGTTGCGGGAGTAATCGGCCCGGCTTCGATGGTTATGCGCCCGGCGAAGCGCTGAACGCGGACGATGCCTTCGCTTATCATTGCGAGCAGGCCGAAACGCTTGCGCAGCGGAATGTCGATCTGCTCTACGCACCGACGTTTCCGGCATTGTCGGAGCTGCATGGCGCTGCCCGCGCGATGGCACAAACCGGACGGCCGTATGCGCTGGCGCCGATGCTGCACCCGGACGGCACGATGCTTGACGGAACTACGCTCGCCGGAAGCGATCGCGTCCTATCGATGCTGGCGTTTCCCGGCACCGCAGCACTACATGATCGGCTGCCTTTATCCCACGCACGCGCAATCGGCACTGCGAGCGCATGCGTGCCGCACGACCGGATATCGTCGCGCGCGTTCGCGGATTGAAGGCGAACGCATCACCTCTCTCTCCCGAAGAACTCGATAAACTGGATCATTTGGCTGCAACCGATTGCCAGACCTGGGCACGAGACGAAATCGCGTGCGCACGGGAATTCGATCTCACCATTCTGGGCGGCTGTTGTGGGACGGATCAACGCTACATTGAAGCGTTGGCCAAAGAAGCGCAGCAAGGGTGATCAGACGCGAAAAGCTTGCATCCCGATGGGATTTCAAAGACCAGGATTTCTTGACACCTCCTCGCGGTGTGTTATTTCTACGCACACTATTAAAATTCTAATATCACAATCCGGGATTTGCAGAGTTTCTCTGGAGACAGGTTGCACCTATGTCGAAACCTCAAGCTCACGCTCGCGTGCTGGGACTATGATCGCACTCGTCCGCTCATTGATGGTCGTGTCCAAGCGGAAGGCATCGATTTGGAGATCAAGGTCATGCGTCCGCGCGAGACCTTTCCCGGATGCTGGAGCACCAAGAGTTCGAGGTTTCGGAGCTATCGCTCGGCTCTTACGTGAGCCTGAAGGGCCGCGGCACTTGCCCTTCGTTGCCGTGCCTGTCGCACTGTCCAAGATCTTTCGCCACTCGTGTATTTACATACGGACCGATGCGGGTATCAGGACGCCTCAGGACCTCCGGGGCAAACGGGTGGGAACTACGCAGCTCGGCTCTACCGCCACCATCTTCATGAATGGGATGCTGCAACACGAGTACGGTGTGACCATGGACGATATTCACTGGTTCATTGGCGGATTAACAACGCCGACCCAGCGACCGTTGATTCCGTTGAAGCTGCCGGAGAAAATCAAGGTCGAGTTTCTGCCGTCGGACCGGACACTGGAGGGAATGCTGGAGAGCGGGGATCTTGACGCGTTGCTTGCGATATTTATCCCTCCATCTTTCAGAAGGGCTCGCCTTGCATAGCGCGCCTGTTTCCGAACTACTATGAGGTAGAGCAGGACTATTATCGCCGCACCGGCATCTTCCCGATCATGCATACGGTGGTGGTGCGCGACGATATTTATCGAGAGCACCCGTGGGTGGCCCGGAGCATATATAGGGCCTTCTGCGAAGCTCGGGATCTAGCGATCGACGGACTCTACGACACGGACGCGCTGCGCCTTTCGCTTCCTTGGCTGATCAATCACATCGAGGAGACTTGGCGGGTTTTGGGGAAGGATTTCTGGGCGTACGGGTTGGAGCCGAACCGGCCGGCGCTGGCGGCTATCGGCCAGTATGTCTACGAACAGCGTTTCTCACCCCGCGTCGTTAGCCCTGACGAGCTGTTCGTATCGAACGTGGAGTAATGAATGGATGATAGGCGGCCCGTTTTCATGTGGCGTCCTGGTCGCGTGCCGTACCTCCATGGACGAGCGCAATTTAGCCGTTTCACGGCTTTGATGAGTTCAAGCCGTTCAACCGCTTCGCTCGGTTCCAGCTGTTAAGAACGTTTTCAAGAAAAGAAGTTTTCGGAGCTAGAAGACGCTTCGTTCGGTCGCCTACTCAAGCTGACTGAATTGAAATGGTATCGGTGCTTCTGTCTTGACTTTGAAATCGCGCGCCGTCCTTGCCACGACGCTACACGGTAGAATAGGATAAGGTTGCGGCGGTGGGGCCAGCTCGATAAAGAAGAATCAAGTCGGCCCGGAAGCTGCGGACGGTTCACATGTTCAATGCTCAAGTGTTTTGAACCGCAATGTTCGTGACTCGATGTAACGTACGAGGAGCACGCGATGTTCGACCCTAAAAGCCTGATCATAGACAACCCGAAAGAGGGCGTCTTCCGAGTCCATCGCTCCGCCATGACATCACTCGAGGTTCTTCAGACGGAGCAGGAGCGGATATTCAACAAATGCTGGCTGTATTTGTGCCACGAATCCGAAGTAGAGAATCCGGGCGATTACCGGCGCCGGAATGTGGCAGGGAGGCCGCTTTTCTTCGTGCGCGGCAGCGACGGCAAGCTGCGGGTTTTCCTGAACACATGCACGCACAGAGGCGCGCTCATTTGCCGGCACGACCAGGGGCATGCCGACGTTTTGCAATGCTTCTATCATGCCTGGACCTTCAACAATCAGGGCGATCTCGTAGGCGTGCCGGATGAGGCAGGATACGGCAACCGTTTCAACCGAGCGGAGATGGGCCTCAAGTCGCCGCCGCGGGTGGATAGTTACCGCGGCTTTATTTTTGTGAGCTTCAATCCCGATGTTGAAGAACTGGTGACCTATCTAGCGGGCGCTCGGGAGTATCTGGACCTTATCGTCGACCAGGCCGAAAAAGGCATGAGGATAATCCGGGGTTCCAATCGATACTCTATCAAGGCCAACTGGAAGCTGCTGGTCGAGAACAGCCTGGACGGATACCACGTCAGGCCGACTCACAAGACTTACTTTGAATATGTAAACGGCCTGGGGATAAACACAAGCGGGGTGCAAACCGCATTCAGCCTGCCGGCCCGCGTCCTCGGTAACGGTCATGCGGTGGAGGAACACGACGGGATAAGGGGCCGGCCGATTGCTCGCTGGAGCCCGCTCTTCGGGGAAGAGAACAAGGAGGAAATCGCCACGATCCGCGCAAGACTAGTGCGGAAATTCGGCGAACAGAAGGCTCGTCATATGGCGGATATAAGCCGAAACCTCCTAGTCTATCCTAATCTCCTCATCATCGACTCTATCGACATCACCGTAAGAATATTTTGGCCCATAGCTCCGGACCTGATGGAGGTGACAGCTTGGCAGCTGGCTCCCAGGGAAGAGAGAAACCCGAACTCCTCGCGCGCCGGCTGGACAATTTCCTTACCTTCCATGGTCCGGGAGGATTCGCAACACCGGACGACGTCGAAGCGATCGAATCCTGTCAAGCGGGCTATAAAGCAGAGGGGTCGAATGGTCCGAACTATCCAGAGGCATGCACCGAGAAGCGATCGCCGAGGACGAGCTTCAGCTGCGGGCGTTCTGGCGCCAGTGGTTCGGCCATATGTCAGGGCTGGGGAAAGTTGAAACAAACGACCCGGTGATCAGGAGAGGGCGGCGCTAGCCCGCTAACAACGAGAGCAATCATGCCGGAAGCAAGCCCCGCTGGAAATCATAGCAGCGTACCTGCTTTGCGCGAGATGGTGGAGGACTTTCTTTACCAAGAGGCGGCGCTTTTGGATGCATGGCGCTTGGATGAATGGTTGGCTCTTTTCACCGCCGATGGCAGATATGTGGTTCCGACCACGGACCTTCCGGACGGAGATCCCCAGAAGGACCTGGTGTTTATCGACGATGACATGGTACGGCTGCGGGCTCGGGTGGAAAGACTGAAGAGCCGCCACGGTCACAGAGAATATCCTTCGTCTCGCACCCGGCGCTTCATTAGTAATGTACGAATCAAAGTAGAAGACGGCGGCATCGTCGTGACTTCCTCGTTTCTCGTCTATCGTTTCCGCATGGCGGAATCGAGCCCCTATGTGGGTTGGTACGAGCATAGACTGAAACAGGTGGACGGGCAGTTGAAGATCCACCATAAAAAAGCCGTTCTCGACATGGAAGCGCTGAGTGAGCACGGAGCGGTGAGCATCATCCTATAATGCTCTGACGCTAAACATTTCCGGCCTTTACCAGAAATCATCGGCGGATCGAAAAATCCTACTCGAAAATTAGAATCCATAGCCTGACATCAGCGGGATTCTTGGCGTGGCTGCAAGGTGCTTCTAAAGGAGCGCACCCGAATTGTTTTCATGCTCGCCACATGTTGGCCGGATGAGACGCGACGGCGAACAAGACCGTCCACTGTGGCACTACATCAACTTTCCTTTCAAAACCGAAGGCGAGCTCGAGAGCATTGAGCCCAAGCCGCTGCATCCGGTGGACACTCTTTCCGCACTCGCAGAAAATGAGCGCATTGTGCGAAGCACCAGCCGAAACGGGAAGACTTGAATGGCAGGAGAAGGATGTTTTCGTCGTACCCAGCTGGTACTGGCGCGCCCACAGCAATGAGCGCGCCGAGCCGGCAACCCTCTTCTCGCCGTCAGACGATATTATTTAGCAGGCTCTGGGGTTGGACCGGAAGGAGGGCAAGGAGAGTAGATCTGATACTATCCGTCCCTCCGGGATTGACCTCCGCCTTCAGCGCCTCGAGGCAATCGACGCCGTCCGGCAACACTCGCTCCACGGCGCGGATCGAATAGTAGCTTGTATCAATGCCCGGCGGATCGCCGCCCTCGCGCACCGCCTTTGCGGCCTGCAGCAGTAACCGGCGAGCTGCGACGATGGCTTTATCGGTGCTTCCCAGGCGCTCGCGGCTTCGGTCGACAATCGGCCCCATGCTTTCCTGGATCGCGTGGTCTTGCGTGGTGATGCCTTCGATCCCGGTATAGGTCTCGGTCTTCTGCACCTGCCGATCGATCAGCCAGTCGTTGTCTCTGTTTCGCAGTTTACGGAAATCAGCCGTCAGCTCTTCGGGCGCGCTGCCGATGTGACGGCCCAACTGTTTGCTGTCCGCTTCCGTCAGCGGTTGATCGGCAAACGTGTACGTCCAGTTGTAGACCATGCTGTTCTCGTCGTCCATCGGCACGAACATGTGGCCGCGCACCGTCGGCTTTTTCAATTTTGCCGCACTGCCGCTGTGGGCGATCTGCGACGGGAAAAACTGGTGAAAGGGCATCACGTACTGGTACGCGCGCACGTAGTTCTTCTGCTCTGGCAAAGCTCGCGTTGCCGTGTACATGAATCCGTAGTCGGTTAGATGGACATCGAGTTGCGGCGCCTGGGAGTTCTCCCAATACCCTCTGAGGCCGGCCCTGGCGGTCTTGTCCGTCAGCGCCCGGTGCAGGAACCCTGCATGCGCGTTGTCGATGGCGCCTTCGAGAGCTTGCAGCCAATTGCACTCCTGCCACATCTTCGACAAGTGACGGTAATTCTCCGGCACCTGCGTCCATTCAAATTTGGGCAACGGCGGAACCTTCTCCGGAGGGCCCATGTAGGCCCAGATCACTCCCCCAACTCCGCGGTTGGATACGCCTTCAGCCGAACCTTGTGTTTGAAATTCGTTTCCTCCGGTTCGTTCGGCATATCCAGGCAGCTGCCTTTCGTGTCGTACTTCCAGCCGTGATAAACGCAGCGCAATCCACCCTCTTCGTTGCGGCCCAGGAAGAGCGAGGCGCGCCGATGCGCGCAGAATTCATCGATCAGCCCGACTCGCCCCTCCGTGTCGCGAAAGGCCACCAGTTTCTCCCCGAGCAGCTTGACGCGAATGGGCGGACAATCCGGCTGCGGCAGTTCCCAGGCGAGCGCAGCAGGCATCCAGTATCTGCGCATCGTCTCGCCCATCGGAGTGCCGGCTCCGGTTCTGGTGACCAGTTCATTTTCTTCGGGGCTCAACATAGGGTTTCCTTTTTTGCGGGCTTTTCCTTCGCTTACGGCGCCGGTTTCCAACCCTGGGCTTTGAGCTCGGCGTTGATTTTGTGGACCAACGCAAATCTAAATACCTTGTCCGCCGAAACTGATTCCTTCATGCCGAGAGATTTGCGCGTGTCGTCGATCACCCGTCTCTGGATTCCTTCGTTGATGCTCCCGTCCGCCACCATGCCGGGCAGAGCGGCATCGTAGATCCTGGTTGCCTCGTCTTCCTTGATTTTCAGACTGCGAGCCAAAATCGGAATGGTGCCGGAGCGGTTGTTTCTCGCGTAAAGGTGGCCTTTCACGGCTGCCGCGGACCAGTTTTTCGACCAGCCCGGCATCGGAAGATTCACGAACAACGATGCTGCCGGTGAGCGATACGATGTCTTGCTTCACGAAGTTCACGAGTTCGCGGAAGCCCGCCTCTTCGGCTCTGAAGTTGAGCGGGAACGTAAAGAGAGTGGCGTCGATCGCTCCGCTGGTCAGCGCGACGAAGCGACCCGGCGGCGGCCCGATGGCCAGAATCGGCACGTCCCGGCCTGCTTCGAGGCCGTTTTTTCCAACACCGACCGAAGCAGAGACTCCAAGGTCCCACCCAAGCCGTCGACGGCCACTTTTTTGTCTTTGAGGTCCTTCACGGCGCGGATGTCGGGCTTTGCATAAAGCCAGTGGGTCGGTTTATCGAAACTGATGAAAACCATTCGCAGGGGAGCGCCTCGGAAGATCGGCGGGAGGGCGGATCCGCCAACCGTGCTCGCATCGACATCGCCGGCGATGAGCGCTCGAATACCGATCGCGCCGCTCATCAGGATCACCTCCACATCCAGACCTTCTTCCTGGAAGTAACCCTTTTCTTTGGCGGCATAGAACGCCACATGCGAGACGCCGTGGACGGGAACGGATAGTCTAAGCCGAGCGGCTTCCGCGCGGGCGGCGATCCCGAGGACGAACACCAAGCAAAACAAGGCTTGTCCCCATTGGCGTAGTCGCATAGATCTCAATCTCCTGGTGCTTTTGGTTCTTACTTCGCAGCCCGAGAATTTCTCTCCGACAGAATCTTCCCGATAGTAAGTCACGAAGGATTTCGATTCAACTGCTCTCGCAAGGCGAAAGAAGGATGAAGTTTGCTCTTCGCGTCAGGTGTTGTTCTCGTAGCCAGCCGAATTGTTGACATTGGGATAGCGGGCGGATAACAGTTTTTCCGTGCCGCAATCTTTGCGTATCCGGGGCGGATCAGTTGGATAGTAAATCTCGACACAGAGAGGAGCCTCTCCTTTGCCGGGCGTGGCTGAGTCTCTGTTTGAAGTGTAGCTCTTTAGATTAGCAGGTTGATGAAAACTCTGATTGCAGGCTGCTCAAAGAGACTTAGAGGCGAGACGCGCGAAAAATCGACGAGCGGAGGCGTACATCGGCAGTACGTTGACGCGAGGCGATTGAGCGCAACGAAGCCTATGAGTCTTTTCAGCAGCCTGTTAGGAAAAGAACTTATGCAATCTAAGATTGGCTTTATAGGCCTCGGCGCGATGGGAAAGCCCATGGCCGCAAACATCGCCAAAGCCGGCTTCGAGCTGACGGTTTGCGATCTGCGCGAGGAGCCGTGTAAAGAGCTCGCTGCGCTCGGTGCCAGAGTTGTCGCATCACCCCGGGAAGTTGCGGGAAAAGAGCGATATCATAGAAATCGCGGTGGTTGACGATGCTCAAGCGGAGCGGGTCGTTACCGGAGAGCATGGGGTGATTCATGGCGCGCGAACGGGCTCGATCGTGGCGATTCACAGCACGATCCTTCCTGGGACCGCGCGAAAAATTGCTGCCCGCTGTCGTGCCAATGGAGTCGAAGTGATCGACGTGCCTATGAGCGGCGGCCAAAGCGGCGCGGAGGAGCAGCGGCTTGCCTATATGGCCGGAGGTGAAGCCTGGGTTCTGGAAAAATGTCGCCCGGTTTTTGTTACCTCCGCCAGCCATATATTTCATCTGGGCGAGCTTGGCATGGGTGCCACCGCCAAGATGCTGATTCAAATCGTGGTTTGCTTGAACATGATTGCGGCCCATGAGAGCGAGCTGCTTTGTGACAAGACCGGGCTGGACTTCAAAAGCTTTCAGGAAGTCCTGCATGTCAGTTCCGGACAGAGCAACGTGCTGGATACATGGCAGCGGTTCAAACGACCGGAAGAACCTGAAGCCGTTCGAAGGCAGCGCGCCGAGGTCTTCGCCAAGAGTTTGTCGCCCGCGCTGGAATTGGCGCGTGAGGTCGGCGCATCCCTGCCCGGCACGGCGCTCGCCCAGGGGCTCCTCAAACGCGTATTGGAGATTGATTAAATTAAAAGAGGACCCGGCAGGTTTTTACTTTTGCCTTCCGGCTGCACGTAATTTCCTGGAGGCTGGCACGTCATCTGTGGCAAGAGTAATAGGCCGCTTTGACCTGACATAATGGCGAATGTTACGGTCGGCCCAATTTTCATTGCAACCTATTTTCCAGGAGGTGATTATGACTTTTCCGCCGTTGTTGCCTTTCAATCTCAAACAATGGATCGAAGAAAATCGGGAAAGCTGGGGCCCGCGTCGATCTCCTTGGGAGCATTCCGATTTTATTACGATGGTTCATAAAGGGCCTACTGCCGGCAAGCAGTTTCACGTTAATCAGGGAGAGGAAATTTTTTCCAGTTGGAGGGCGAGCTCAACTGTCATTATGTAACCGAGGCAGGTGAGCGCAAGGTTATCACCCTCAGTGCCCGGCGAAATGTTCCTTTTGCCCGGTAACGTGCCTCATTCTCCCCGGCGGGAGGAGGGCTCCTGGACTTTGGTTATCGAACGCAAACGCCAACCGGATGAGGTCGATGGTTGGATTTGGTATTGCGAAAACTGCAACCACAAACTTTATGAGCCAGAGCCGAGATATGGCGCGGGACCCGGGAACACGGTAAATCAAATCGTTCTGGAAGCGAATAAATTGCTACGTTCCGATGAGAACCTGCGTACCTGTACTCGTTGCGGCGACGTTTTACCTGCGCCGATTTGACGCCATTGCCTCATTAGACCTATCGGTGGAACCCGCGACATGATTTGCTGCTCGTGTTCGTTCGAGGTTGAGGAACGCAGCCCGAAGTGAGGCATAAGGTCGTGCTCGCAACTTCTAAAAACATGTTGATTACGACGGCAGAGGCAAACTCGGGCGCTCTTATCACGTGACCTCCATAGGAAGTCGGTCGTTCCAATCGTTCAAGGCCTCACCTCACGGCAGTTCAAAGTTCAAAGCTTCAATGTTCAATGACCACACCCGGATACCGATCTTCCGCATCACGTGTCCAGCGAAGCGTGCGCAGGATGGTACGAGGTTTCCAAATCTTCCGTAGAAAGAGGTCCTGTCCCCCTCTTTTCCTCACAAGAAGTTGCTGACTGGCTTCTCGCGACAGGCGTATACGGGGCACATGCGGGATTAAACTTCTTGATTTGCTTGATCTTCCGTTGCGCACAAGTTGGACGCCAAAAGGGGGAACCCATGAAGTCGAAATGGAGAATTCTCGAACTTGGACTTTTCGCCGCCCTAGTCACAGTGGTTGGACTACCGGGAACAGTCGAAAGCCAGTCAAAGGAGATTATCGACGGAGCCAGAAAAGAGGGCAAGGTTCTTTTATACACCGCATTGACGATCCACGAAATTGACGAGATCGCCGGGCCGTTTGCCAAAAAATACCCATTTGTAAAGGTGGAGTCCTTCCGCGGCAATGCCCTACAGCTGCTTCAGAAAATCGCGATGGAGGCCCGCGCCGGCAGGGCGCAAGTGGACGTGGCTCAATTTAACGGATTCGAGGCCTGGCAACTGCAGAAGCTCGGACTGCTACAGAGCTACAAGTCTCCTGAAGCGAAAAATTATCCCGATGCCTACAAGGATCCTGCAGGGTACTGGACGACACTCTATGCCAACTACCTGGTGCTCGGCTTTAATCCGAAGATGGTGCCCGCCGCCGATGTGCCGAAAAAATGGGAGGACCTTCTACAATCCAAATGGAAAGGAGACAAACTGGCTCTCGACCGAGACAACGCGGTTTGGTATAGCGGCTTGGCTCTGTATTGGGGAAAAGAAAAGCCGATAAGTTCATGCGAGCTTTGGCTGAACAGCAACCAACCATGCGCAAAGGGCACACGTTGATTGCCACACCTCTTGTCGAGCGGGGAATTCCCGCTGGGGTTGGTCTACGCGCACCGGGTCGAGGAGATGAAAGCAAAAGGAGTCAATACCATCGAGTGGATTCCGCTGGAGCCCATCGTGGCAACTCCGAACGTGATCGGTATCGGGAAAAACGCTCCGAATTCCAATGCAGCGAAGTTGTTCGTCGACTTTTTCCTCTCCAAAGAGGGGCAGACCATTTCTCAAAAGCAGCAATACCGCGTACCTGCAAATCCCGATTTACCTCCGGTGTCTCCCAACCTCGATCCTAAGAATCTAAAGATTTCTCTGGTCAACCGGCAGGTAGCGGAAAAGTATGAGCAGTTTGATAAGGAGTATCAGGAGCTTTTCGTGAAGGGCAGGGCAGAGTGAAACTTGCGGACGGTGCTCGACAAGAACGCGGCAGGGCAAGATTGAGTCGTCAAGTGTTCACAGTAAGACCTTCACGCGAAAGCCGGTTCAGTTTAACTTGTGCTAGCCGGCGGCCGGCGATGGTGGGTCGCCTGCTCATACGAATACGCCAGTCTGATCATTCTGCCGTCGTCATACGGGCGTCCTAGAAAGCTGATTCCGGCGGGAAGGCCGTCGCGCGTAAATCCCGCAGGGACCACAATCGTCGGCACAAATACTAAGAAGGTGTTCAAGTGCGGCGCCCCCTGTGATTGACGTAAGGCGGGTTGAGGCCGTCGCGGATCAGTGTCGGCTGGTGTTCTATGGATTTATGGACAATGGCGTCCAGCTGGTTGTCCGCCATGACTTTTAGAACGTTGATCATGAGCTCGTCTTGCGCGACCAAATACTGGTAATGTCTTGTTGGATCCGAGGAACTCCGCAGTCGATTCTGTGCCCCTCTAGAGACTTGAGCGAAATCCGGACACTGCATCGCCTCGGCGCGGGACTTGAACGGCGGATTGACACTCCTGCCATAATACAAACTGAACGCTTCGTCTCCTGATGTGGGACTACCGGCTCGTTTCGCCAGCAACTCATTTAGCTTCGGAATCACGATGGGATCGACAATCTCGGCCTCGGCGGCTTTTAGCTCCGTAATTGCGTTGTTGAAAACTTCAGTGACTTGTTTGAAATCGTCCGAGTCGGTCTCAGAATTGTAACCCATCGATTCGCGGAGAATCCCGATGCGTGCCCCCGTCAAGCCGTTCTTGTCGAGGAAGCGGGTGAAGCTCTCCGGAATATGTCCGACGCCTCTGGCGGTTAAAGGATCCTCCGAGTCGTAACCCACCATGACATCCAACAGAATGGCCAGGTCTCTAACCGTTCTGGCCATCGGGCCGAGAGAGCCGGCCCTTTCCGGCCAGCCGGAATAAACGCCGCTACGGCTTACAAGACCCGCTGTGGTCCGCATTCCCGCAATTGAGTTCCACGTCGATGGCCTGCGTATCGACGCCAGTCCCTCTTGTCCCACCCCCACCGTAGCAAAATTTGCTGACACGCTTGCTCCGGAGCCGCCGGAGGAGCCGCCGACCGTTCGATCCAACGCGTATGGATTTCTGGTTGACCCAAACAGCGAGCCGTGGGTGTCACCGCCTCCTAGTTCGCCCAGAGTAGTCTTTCCCAAAATGATCGCTCCAGCGTTTTTCAGCTTCTCTACAACAAAAGCGTCTTTGTCGGGATAGTAATTCTTGAACAACACCGATCCCAAAGTTGTCGGCATACCTTTGGCGTCAACCTGGTCCTTTAAAACCACTGGGATACCGTGAAGCGTCCCCACGGGCCCGGAAGTTTTGTAGGCGGCGTCAATCCTATCGGCGTCTTCGAGAGCTCTTCGAATTTATCGTGATGATTGCATTGATAGCAGGTCCTTTTTTGTCAAATGCCTCGATGCGATCAAGATACATCTGGACCAGTTGACGGCAGGTAAGGTGCCCGGCTTTGTAGGCGGTGTGAATATCGTCTATGGTCGCCTCGAGAATCTTGAAGGGCGCTGTCGATTTTGCCACAAGAGCTTCTCCTTCGTTTTCCAAATTACATTGACCTAATTTGACAAAGCTCTCTTTACTTTAGGGTCGAGCAAATGTCCTAGGCTTTTTGTCGCGGAGGAGAAGGGACACTCTCTGTCAAGCATGCAGGTCGATTTTTTGCTTTAGTCCTTTGTGATTCGAAAAATGGCCTCCGGTATTTCGCTTATAGCACACGATCGGCGTCACGGTATGAACTCCGAAAATCCGTCTCGTACGACCACATGGTTGCCGACCACGCGAGTTTGGATATAGCTGCCGGCGTGAACTGTCTCACCGACCGCGCAGGACCAAGAAGATATAGGTTATGGGATAGGCATGGACTGAATCGAAACGACTTTACTGGCGTTACTTCCGCTTTTTCGGTTGCAGACAGGATGAAAAATTAGGATCAGACTCCGGCCCAGAGCTCCCAGCGGTTGCCGTCGGGATCTTTAACGTAGAGAGAGTAGCTTTTACCGTCCGCGTGGTCACGTGTATTCTCGACTCTTGTCCCCGCTTGTTCCAGCTCCTGTATGGCTTTATCTTTCTCCTTCCAGGGTATCGAGAGCGTATGATGCGGGACTCCCGGACGCGGGCCTTTCGAGGCATCGAAGATATGCACCTGCAGATTTCCTACTCTCGACATCGACCTCTTTCACACGGCCCTTTTGCAGCTGTTCCTCCGTTGGATCGATCCTCCTGATGACTTTTGCAGCCAATACTTTTGTGTAGAAGATTTCTGATTTCTCTAAATTATTTGCGTTAACGGCAAATGTTCTGATCGCTTGGACTTGCGGCATAGTGTTTCCCTCTCGTTTCAGATAGGCTGATATTTAGGATTCTGCGGTCGAGCTTTTAAAGAGAGCTGTTGGCCGTCAAACCTTCCCAGTTTGGCGGAATCGTGACAGCTAGCGCTTTATGGGCTCAGGGTATTGGATGGCGGAAGACTTTGATCCCCGCCTTTTTCTCGATGTAGCGCCCGAAGCGAAATTTCGATTCAACATCATCAATAGGTACGCCGCCGGGTTTCTCGCGCAGCGGCTCGACTTCGAGAACTGTGAAGGTGTGGCCGGGCTCCAATACGATTTTGTCGAATTGGCTATGCAGCCCTTCGAGAGAGTCGACCTCAAAGACGCGTTCGATGCCCACGGCCCTCGCGATCGCCGCGTAGTCGTTACGTCTTCGCATTGGCGAGAGGAACGGCGCCGGTGGCGTTGTAGACGCGGTTGGAAACCAGGAAGTGCTTCAAGTTGGGCAGATTGAGATCACGCTCGACCATCAGCATGCCCGGATTCATCACGAAAGCTCCGTCGCCCATGAATACCCACACGGGCAGCTTCGGCGCGCCCATGGCGATCCCTGCGCCGAACATCGAAATCATGCTCATCGAGGCGCCCAGGTAAAAAGCCTGGTCCATGTCGTGGGTGGTTCTCCACCACGTGCCGGAAGTAACGCCCGCGGAGGTGATTACCACCCCGTCTCCTTGGCGGCTGGCGAAATACTTGAAGCAATCTCTAAGGTCCAACATTGTCTCCTCAGGCCTCGCCGAGTAAAACGGCTTCGCTAAATATCACCACCTCGGGACGGTTCATCGCCTGGCAGTGCTTGAACGCGGCCGGGATACGCTCGATGGTCTTTCTCTCTTCCACTAGCAAAAACGGCAGGCTGATCGAATCCAAGAGCTTGGTGAGGTAGAGACCGTTCGAAATGTGATGCGGCCGTGGATCGCCGATCACGCCGCGCAGTGTGGCGAAGATAAAAACCGGAATATGGTAGCTGTAGTTGATTTTGGTGATCGCGTAGACGCAGGTCGTCAATCCGGAAGCCCCCATGAGAGCCAGAGAGGGGATACCGCCGAAGTAGGCGCCGGAACAGAGACCGATCGCGGATTCCTCGCGGTTGACCGGCACGTGCTTAAAACGATCGTCCTTGTCGACGGCATCGATCAGCGGAGCGATCCAATCGTCGGGCAGGCTCGCTACGAGCTTGATCCCGCTCTGAACGAGCTGTTCGACGATCAATGAAGTCGCTGCTTTTTGCTTATCGCTCACATCATCACCCGTCTTGGCCAAGCGTTATCATTGCGTTGACTAAACTGTCAAGCAGCAGATTGAGTTTTGCTTGATCCGAAATCGCCAGCAAAAATCTTTCCGATCCTCTAGCGGGACATTTCTCGACGCGCTTCTTCCAGCAAAGAAAAATCGGTCATGTCCGCCGGCGAAAAAGTTTTGCGCGGTCCCGTGCTGCGCTTTGCGAGCAGATCGATGGACGCCTTGAGCCCTTCCGTGGATATCGTGCCGTCGTAAGAATAATTCGGCAGCATCACGTCGTAGGAGACGACTCTGCGAGTCCCGATCGCCATGCCGAGGCATTCGCCACAGCGAACGCCAATCGTTGCGATAGGTCAAAAACGTATTTGACATCACGCGACATTTGACATATCGGAACCGTGTACACGCAAGGGAGGGTTTCGCCAACGTACGCTCATGCGACACAACGGCATATCAGTTTGAAAGCTAAAGAATGGGAACGGGCAATGAGATTAGAGGAAAGCGTGAAATGCCTCGAGAGGGTGATCAGGTACAAATTTAAACTCTGGGCTCGAATAATGCGGCGGCGATGGAATTGATACATGAAGAATTTCTGCGTCGCCACTCCGGCCATCGAGCGGATGGTGCGACGTCCAGTAGGTAGAGCAACATACAGCGATGAAGCCGCCAAAATTTGATTATTACGATCCACGGAGTCTCGACGAGGCGTTGGCGCTGCTCGACCGTCATTCCGATGACGCCAAAGTTCTCGCGGGCGGGCAAAGCTTGATGCCGCTTTTGAACATGCGATTGGCGCGACCTAGCATCGTCGTGGACATCAACCAGATCGAAGAGCTCAACTACGTCCGAGCGAGCGATAGCGGTATCGCCATCGGCGCGATTGCGCGCCAGCGCGCTTTGCAAACAGAGAAGCTGATTGCCGAGCGGGTGCCGATTCTCCGGGAGGGAGCGTATTACATCGCTCACCCGCAGATTCGTAGCCGCGGCACCATCTGCGGCAGCATTGCGCACGCCGATGCGGCGGCGGAGCTGCCGGCGTTAGCGCTGGCGCTCGACGCGGAAATGATATTAACCAGCGCGAAGGCGGCGCGAACGGTCGGCGCTAAGGCTTTTTCAAAGTTTTTTACCACCGCGCTTAAGGCTAACGAGATACTTACCGAGGTGCGCTTTCCGGCGCCGCCGAAGGATAGCGCATGGTCTGTGCTCGAGATCAGCCGGCGTCACGGCGATTTCGCGATCGCCGGCATCATTGCGGGACTGGTCCTTGAGTCAAATCGCGAAGTGATCGCGCACGCGCGGTTGGTTTACTTCGGTGTCGGCCCGACGCCAATAAGAGTCACGGCGGCGGAAGAGGCGCTAATCGGCCAGTCCGCTTCGGAGTCGGCCTTTGAAGCGGCGGCGCAAAGTGCCAAGCAGGGAATCGATCCCACCAGCGATATTCATGCCACAGAAGAATACCGCCGTGCCCTCGCGGCGACGTTGACCAAGCGCGCGCTGCGCGCGGCGCTGCAGAAACTAGGGAAAACCTGATGGCAACCACTCGAACCGTCAAATTGCGCGTGAACGGCGTGGCGTACGAACACACAGTCGAAGCGCGCAAAACCTTGGTGGACTTTTTGCGGGAGGATGTCGGTCTCACCGGAACCAACGTGGGCTGCGAGCACGGTGTGTGCGGCGCCTGCACGATTCTGATGAATGGCGAAACCGTGCGCTCCTGCATCATGCTCGCGGCGCAGGCCGACGGCGCCGAGCTGATGACCGTGGAAGGCTTGGCAAAGCCCGGCGGAGAGCTCCATCCGATCCAAGAATCCTTTCGCGAAAAGCACGGGCTGCAGTGCGGCTTTTGCACGCCGGGATTTCTGATGACCACCTACGAGCTGCTGACCAAACACCCTGATGCAAATGAAGAAGTAATCAAGGAGTGGCTCTCGGGAAATCTCTGCAGATGCACCGGGTACCAAGACATACTGGAATCCGTCAAATTAGCCGCGTCGCGGCTGCGCAACGCATGAATTGCGCAACGTCCAACTTCAATGTTCAACAAATCCCCTCTGTCCTCCTTTTTCAAAGGGGAAGATTTCTGAGAAGGCGTTAACCCCTCTTTGGCAAAGAGGGGAAGGGAGATTTGTGTGCCCAAAGCGACGCGGAATTATGCGCCGAATTTCTGAGACACCACTCTAGCGAGAGCAAACGCGATGGCAACCGCTGAGCCGAAACTTCCCAGCCAACTTCCCATCAGCTCAACCCCGTCACGTCGGCAAAGACAGCGCGCGGATGGAGGATCCGCTTCTGCTCACAGGCAGAGTGGAGTACGGCAACGACATTCGCACTCCGGGTATGTTGCACGCTGCAATTCTGCGTAGCCCGCACGCCCATGCTCGAATTAAATCCATCGATACTTCGCACGCCGAACAGGCTCCCGGCGTGGCGGCGGTACTGACCGGCAAAGAAGTCAAAGATTGGTCGCGGCCCGTGTTTGGCGTACCCGAAGGCTGGACCGGCTACGCACTGGCGGTGGAAAAGACCCATTGGGTCGGCGAGCCCGTGGCCGTCGTTGCGGCCACCGACCGCTACATTGCCGAAGATGCGCTGGAGTTGATCGAAATCGAATACGAACCGTTGGAGCCGGTGGTCGATGCGCTCAAGGCCGGATCGGCATTGACACCGAACGTCCTCGAGAGCAAAGACAGCAACGTCGCGTACGATCGGCGCTTCCTCTTCGGCGATGTCGACGGCGCCTTTGCGAGCGCGGATCTGATTGTGCGCGAACAATTCCGCTGGCACCGCAGCAGCGGCAATCCCATCGAAACTTGCGTCTGCATCGCCGACTGGAATCCGTTTAACGGCATGCTGACCTTGCGCGGCGGTCACCGCTCGCCGCACCTTATCTTACCGGCGCTGGTGATCTCTTTGGGGATTTCCTCGCAGCAGGTGCGCATCATCCAATCGCCGTTGGGCGGCAGCTTTGGCGTCAAGACTTTTGCCCGCTACGTGGTGCTCATCGCGCTCATGGCCAAAAGCTCGGCGGCCGCCCGGTCAAGTGGACCGAGGACCGCATCGAGCATTTAATCGGCAACAGCAGCCACGCCTGGGACCGCCACTACGACTGCGAGCTGGCGCTCAAGCGCGACGGCACGATCGCAGGCATGAAAATGCAACTGGTCGATGATCTCGGCGCCTTTTCCGAGTGGCTCGCAATCGGCATGCTGCTAAAGCCGCTACTCTGTCTCGGCAGTTGTTATCACATCGCCAACGTCGATTATTCCTGCAAAGGCGTCGTGACCAACAAAACGCCACAGGGGCCGCTTCGGGCCTTCGGTTTGCCGCCGCACTTTTGGGTTCTGGAGCAGCTTATTGAGATCGCAGCCAAGAAGCTGGGGCTGGAATCCAACGAAGTTCGCCGGCGCAATTTCATCAAGAAGGATCAATTTCCCTATGTCTCGCCCTCCGGCAATGTGTATGACAGCGGCGATTACGAAGCGAGTTTGAAGCTGCTATTGGCAAAGGCGGGCTACGATCAATTGCTTCGTGAACAGCAAGCGGCGCGCGCTCAAGGACGGTTGGTCGGCATCGGCGTCGCCAGCAGCATCGAGCCCGGTCTCACTGGACCGCCGATGCTGGCGCTGGCTTCGCCGCGCATTTTCAGTCGCACATCGTCGCCGGAGGGGATACTCCTGCGCATCGATGCGTTCGGAAAAATCATCGCCGAGCTGGGTTTCCGATCGGAGGGCAGAGCCAACACAGTTTCGTACGGCAGATTCTCGCCGACTATTTCGGTGTTGAGCTGGAAGATATTCAGGTGATCACCGTGGACAGTTTGAGCATGCAGCCAAGCACCGGCCCGATCTCCAGCTCCATGGCAATTGCGCTTTCCGGCGCGGTGCTCGGGGCAGCCGCGCGCCTGACGGATAAGTTAAAGCGCGCCGCCGCCGTGATGCTGGAAGCCAGCGCGGATGACGTCGAGCTGTTTGACGGACAGTTTCGCGTGCGGGGCGTGCCGGGAAAATCGCTCGCGGTGGCGCAGGTGGCGCAGTTCATGATGGCTCGTCCTGACTTGCTCCCGGAGGGCGTCGACGGCAACCCGCAGGCGAGCTACGTGTGGAACCCGCCAGATCGCACGATCCCAGATGAAAAAGGTTTTGGCCGCTACAGCGTCACCGCGGCCGGGGCCCAGCACCTCTGCATGGTTGAAGTTGATCGCGAGACCGGACAGGTCAAAATTCTCAAATACGTCATGGTCGATGACTGCGGCGTGCGGCTTAATCCCAGCGTCGTGCGCGGCATGCTGATGGGCGGAATGGCTCATGGCATCGGTACTGCTTTGCTCGAGGAATATGTTTATGACGATCAGGGGCAAGTGCTGACATCATCCTACATGGATTATCTAATGCCGACGATCATGGAAGTCCCGGCGGCTGAGGAGCATGAGATGTGCACGCCATCGCCGATCGCCCCCTTGGGGTTAAGGGAGTCGGCGAAGGCGCTTTGCATACGACTCCGGCTGCGGTGCTCTGCGCGGTCAACAACGCGCTCGGACCTCTCGGCGTACGCATTACCGAGGCGCCCATGACTCCGCTTCGGATATGGAAGGCGTTGCAGGCAAGGACGAGCCATTAAACGAGAGAATGAATAAAGGTTGATCGACTTGAGCGAGAAAGTGCCACGAGATCTGAGTGAGCTGCCGCTGTCCCAGCCGCGCTACCTGGGCAAAGACACGGCGCGTGTTGAGGATGCGACACTGCTCACCGGCAGAGCAGAATTCGGCGATAACGTCGCGTTTCCTGGCATGCTGTTCGCGGCGATCTTGCGCAGCCCGCATGCACACGCGCGCATCAAACGGATCGACATTTCGAAGGCGCAAGAACTTGCTGGTGTGGTGGCGATTGTCACCGGTGAGGATGCCAAGGCTTGGTCTGAGCCTGTCCCCGGCTTTCCGACTGGTTGGGCGGGCCATTGCCTCGCGCATGATAAAGTCAGGTTTGTCGGCGATCCGGTCGCCGCGGTTGCGGCCACGAGCCGTTACATCGCCGAGGACGCCCTCGAATTGATCGAGGTCGACTATGAAATTCTCGCGCCGGTCATCGATGCGCAAAAGGCACTCGATCCGGACAGCCCGGTCATCTGGGAGCACCAAGGAACCAACCTCATCTACCATCGGCTATTTACCTTTGGCGCGGTCGACGAGGCTTTTGCCAAAGCGGACGTCGTTGTCAGAGACGATTTTCGCTGGCTCAGGGCCAGCGGCAATCCGATCGAGACCTGCAACTGCATCGTGCAGTGGCGTTCCGATCATTCGCTCAATGCCTGGGGCGGTTTCCAAGGTACCGGCTTTTACGTTGGGTCGGTGGCGCGCGGCCTGCGGGTGCCGGCGCACAAGATTCGCATTACGCCGCTGCCCCACGGCGGCTCTTTCGGCACCAAGATTTTCCCCACGCGATTATCCGTATGGCATTGTTGTCGCGCAAGGCCGGCGGGCGCCATGTCAAATGGATCGAGGACCGGGTCGAGCACTTGCTGAGCAGCTACACGCACGGGCCGGACCGCGTCTACTCGGCGGAAATGGCGCTGACGCGCGAAGGCGAGATTACCGGCTTTCGCGTCAAAGTGCTCGACGATCTCGGCGCCCATGCGGTCTCCGTAGCGATCGGCAAAGCGCTCAAACCTTTGTCGGCATTCACCGGCCCTTACCGCATGCGCAACGCGCAGTATGATCTCACGGTGGTGGCGACCAGCAAGTGTCCGCAGGGCTCTTACCGCGGCTGGGGTGTGCCGGCGCATAACCTGGCGATGGAACACTGCGTCGATCTGGCGGCGCGCAAACTGGGACTCGATCCCGTCGAGATTCGCCGCCGTAATTTACTTCGTCCTGAACAATTTCCCTACGAGGCCCCCAACGGCGCGCGTTACGACAGCGGCGATTACGAGCGCACGTTGGATCATGGCGCTGGATCTCGCCGGGTATGCCGGCGCTGCGCCGGAAACAAGCGCGCGCTCGGGCGGAAGGCCGCCTGGTGGGTATCGGCGTTTACACCGGTGTCGAGCTCAGCGCGGTGGCGATGAGCATGTTTACACTGCTCGGTCCCGACTCACCGTTTGGCACCTCGATGCCGGAGAGCGCACGGGTGCGCATCGACGCCACCGGCAAGATTGTCTGCGAAGTGACCTTTCCGTGGGAAGGTCAGGGACAACACACGTTTGCCACCAATTTGTTGGCCGATTACTTCGGCGTCAAACGCGAAGACGTGGAAGTGATCGCAGTGGACAGCCTCTCCGCCGGTCCGGGCACGGGGCCCATCGGCAGCCGCCAAGCCGTCATGCTCTCGGGCGCACTTTTGGGCGCCGCCGATCGGATCGCGGAGAAATTGCGCAAGGTGGCCGGTGTGATTTTGGAAGCCAACGCGGACGATATCGAACTTTTCAATGGCCAACTAAGAGTGAAAGGCTCCCCGGAACAAACTCTGCCGCTGCAGCAGGGTCATCACTGTCATGCTGACCCGCTCGGATCTCTTGCCTCAAGGCGTCGACGGTAATCCTGAGGCGAGCTACACCTACAATCCGCCGGAGCGCAAATTGCCGGATGCGGAGGGACGCGGCAGCTTCGATCTGACGGCCGCCAACAACGCCCATGTTGTCATGGTAGAGGTGGACCGCGACACCGGACAGGTGCAGGTGCTCTAAATACGTCATCGCCGATGACTGCGGCGTCAGACTGAATCCCGCGGTGGTGGAAGGCATGATTCAGGGCGCCGTGGCGCAAGGAGTGGGCGCAGACCGTTCTCGAAGAACATGTTTACGACGAAAACGGCCAGTACCTCACGTCGACGTTTATGGATTATTTACTGCCGACGATCTGGGAAGTGCCGATGACCGAGAGGACGTATACCGAGACGCCATCGCCGCTCTCGCCAATGGGCGTCAAAGGCGCGGGAGAGAGCGCGGTCCTGGCAACCCCGGCGGTTCTGCTCGAGCGCCATCAATGACGCACTTGTTGCCGCTCGGCGTTCAGTGTACGACGATTCCGGCAAGCCCGCTGCGCCTTTGGCAATTGATTCAGAGCGCGGCAGGAAAAGAACAGGCGTAAACAAATAGACAATCATCTCGAGGAGGTAGCAGCATGCAGGTTTTCACTTTCGATTTTGTTCCCTACGGTAAGGATCTGACGGGGCGGCTGAAGTATCCGGTCGGCAGAGAAAACTATGAGTCCGAAGTTGCCGCGAAAACGTATGAAAACCATGTCGAACAGTTCCAGCTGATGGAAGAGGTGGGATTCGACGGCGTCTGTTTAAACGAACATCACGGCAGCCCCTACAGTCTCGACAACTCGCCCAATGTTTTTTGGCTTACGTCGCGGCGAAAACGAAACGAATCAAGCTCGCCATGGCCGGCAATCTGTTGCCGCTGCACGGTCACCCATTACGCGTCGCCGAGGAGCTTGGCGATGCTGGATAACCTCACCCGGGGCCGCATCATCGCCGGCTTCGTGCGCGGCATCCCGCGGAGTATCTCGCGCTCAGCATTCCTTAAGGGAAGGCCGGCCGCGCTTCGAAGAGGCGCTCGATGTCATTCTCAAGGCGTGGACCAATGACCTGCTCAACCATGACGGCCAGTTCTATCATTATAAAGACGTCGACATGTGGCCGCGGCCATACCAAAGTCCTCATCCACCGGTTTGGGTCGGCGCCATCGGTCCCGAGCCGACGCGCAATGTCGCCAAGCGGCCGGGTGTGACCTTGTGCTCGACTTTCCAACCCACCGCGGCCATCAAAAAGCAGCTGCAGTTATTCCGCGACGCGTGCGCGGAGTTCGGCCGGCCGTGCAGCGCCAACGACATTCTGATCGCGCGCCACGTCTTCTGTCGGGAAAGCCAGAAAGAGGCGGAGAAGCTCTGCAAGACGCATTTTGAATATTACTTCCAACATCTCCTGGGGAAAGTTAACAACGCCGCGATTCAAAGAATCCTCGATATGAATCCCGAGCTGACCTTGGATTCGGTCAAGACGCCGTATCCCTACGATGTCACGCCGATGGAAAAAATGCGCGAAGACGGTTTTGTTTTAGTGGGAACGCCCGACCGGGTGTATCAAGATCTCATGGCGCAGTACGAGGAGTACGGCGGCTTTGGCAACGTTCATGGCGATCGTGCGCATGGGCGCGATGCCCCAGGAGCTGGTGCTGAACAATGTCCGTCTGTTCGGCAAAGAGGTGATTCCGCGGCTCCATGCGCTGAAGGCGAAGGCGGCGTAGAAGAGCCGGAGTAATGGGTATTGAGTAATGGACTGGTGGAGTAATGGAATTATGAAAATTCAACAATTCAGTACTCCATTACTCCAGCACTCCAACAATTAATTTCGAGGAGGGATGAAACATGGCGATTCAAGAGAAATTCGTTCAGGCGGGTGAATATCGCACTCACTATTGGGAAGTCGGCGAAGGCGAGAACGTTCTCATGCTGCATTCCGCCGATCCAGGCGCCGGAGGATGGCTGGAATTTCGCGAGAACATGGAAGCGCTGGGCCGGCAGTTTAGACTGCTCGCGCCGGATATCATTGGCTTCGGTAAGACCGATTCGCCGACGCGCGATCTTGAGACATCCCGCCTATGTCGAACACATGGTGCAATTTCTCGACGTGCTGGGAGTGAAAAAGACCCACTTGATCGGCAACTGCCGAGGCGGATTGATTAGCATTTCAATCGCTGCTGAGCACCCTGACAGAGTTGGGCGAGTGATTTTGATCGGCAACGCGGGCGGCGGGATACCTCCCGAGCTGGAGCAGAAAGCGCTGGCACCCTACGCCAATTACACGGCGACGCGGGAAAATCTCAAGGCCCACCTCGAGCGGGCGTACTTCAACGCGGATCGCTGGGTGCCGCCGCAAATCTTCGATCAATATCTCGAAGCGAGCGCGCGGCAATACGGCGCCTATGCCAAGTTGGGCTGCTACCCGATGGATGTGCCAAACCTAAGACCGCTTTTGGCCAAGATGACGGTGCCGGTGCTGTTTGTCACGGGTAAAGAGAATAAAGTTTTGCCGATCGAGCAGGCGCTGATTGCCTTTAACATGACGCCGGGCGCCAAGCTTTATGCGATGTCCAGTTGCGGGCTTCACGCCCAGACCGAACATCCGGAAGAGTTTAACCGGATCGCCGTCGAATTCCTCAAGGAGAGCTGAATTAGAAGGTCAGCTAGGCAATGGGCCAATGCCTTGAGCGAGAGTCCACCTCGTTCAAACAGTTCAAATCGTTCAAAGCCTCCTCCTTCGTCCTCCCCGCGTCGCCTGGGAGAGTGAAGGAGGTGGGGCCGCACGCTCTCACCATGAAACCCGCGCCATTCAATTTGTTCCGGCCTAAAAGCGTCGACGAAGCGTTGGCTCTTCTTCAATCTCACGGAGATGAGGCCAAAGTTCTCGCCGGCGGCCAGAGTCTCGTGCCGCTGATGAATTTCCGCCTGGCGCAGCCGCATAACCTGATCGATCTCAATCTGCGTCGAAGGCCTGGACCAAATCAAACTCGACGATCAAACACTATCGCTAGGCGCAATGGTACGGCAACGGGATGTCGAGCGCTCGCCATCCGTCGCCGAACGTTTGCCGATTCTCCGTGAAGCGATCGAGCAAGTCGGCCATCCGGCGATCCGCAATCGCGGCACCGTCGGCGGCAGTCTGGTCCACGCCGATCCGTCAGCGGAGCTGCCGCTGCTCGCCGTCGCCTTGGATGCAACCTTCCATCTGCGCAGCGCGCAGGTGAGCCGTTCGGTTCCGGCGAAGGATTTTTACCAGGGCTATCTATTGACCGACATCGCGCCGGACGAATTGTTGGTTGCGACCGATTTTCATTTGCCGCCCGCGGATTGCGGTTGGTGCTGCACCGAGATCGCGCGCCGGCATGGCGATTTTGCCATCGTTGCGGTGGCGGTGCTGCTCGGCTGCGGGCGCGATCGAAGCGTCAGTTTCGCACGCGTCGCGGTCGGCGGCGTCGGCCCGGCGCCGCTGCGCGTGACGGCGGCGGAACACGCGCTCGTAGGCGAGCGGCCTGATGCCGAACTTTTTCGCCGGGCGGCCGATATTGCGGCGCAGGCGGTAGAGCCGCCGGCCGACATCCACGCTTCCGTCTGAGCTACCGCCGCCATCTCACCGGCGTGTTGGTGCGCCGCGCCTTGGCGACCGCGGAAGGCCGGATCAAGGGACAGGCTTAATGGCTGAAAAGATTTCGCTCACTCTAAAAGTAAACGGATCAGAACAGGCGGCGGCGGCGGTTGAGCCGCGCCGCTCGCTGGTGGACTTTCTGCGCCATGATCTCGGCTTGGTCGGAACCCATGTCGGCTGCGAGCATGGTGTGTGCGGCGCGTGCACGGTCATGCTCGACGGCCGGACGGTACGCTCCTGCTTGCTTTTCGCTGCCCAGGCCGACGGCTCCGAAGTCACCACCATTGAAGGCATCGGGACGGACGAAGCGCTTCATCCCTTGCAGCTGGCATTTCAGCAACACCATGCGCTGCAATGCGGCTTTTGCACGCCGGGAATGATCTTGGCGGCCCTCGAACTGCTGCGCGACAATGCCGATCCAAGCGACGAAGAAATACGTGCCGGCATCAGCGGCAATCTCTGCATGTGCACGGGTTACGTCAATATCGTGCGCGCGGTGCGCGCGCTGCGCGCAACGGAAAGGCGAAATGAGCGCACAACAAAATGGGTCGGGCAAGCACTCGAGCGCAGCGAGGACCGGAGGCTCTTAACCCGGGGCGGTCATTTCATCGATGACTTGACTCTACCCGGCGTCGCCCACGCAGCTTACGTGCGCAGCCCGCACGCGCGCGCTGAGATTCGCCACATCGATGTGCGCCGCGCTCTCGAACATCCCGGCGTCTACGCGGTGATCACCGGCGACGAGGTTGCGCAGCTTACCCGCCCGCAGCGCGGCCGGGTGCCGCTGGCCAATTCGCCGAAAGTTTACGCCTTGGCCTATCAGCAGGTGCGTTACGTCGGCGAGCCGGTGGTCGGGATTGCGGCGGTGGACCGGGCGGCCGCGGAAGATGCGGCCGATCTCATCGAAGTGGAATATGATCCCTTGCCGCCGGTGATAGAGCCGGAAGAAGCGCTTAAACCCGGCGCGCCGCTGGTTTTCGAAGAGGTTGGCTCGAATGTTCTCTGGCACAACACGTTTCCCTACGGTGACGTGGAAGGCGCCTTTAAAGAAGCCGATACTGTTGTCGACGAGCGCGTGGCGATCCACCGCTATTGCTCGACGCCGCTGGAAACCTTTGGCGTCATGGCGCAGTACGAAGCGGCGACGCAGTCCTATACGATCTGGGGACACACCCAACAGCCGGCGCAGGATCTGCACGTGCTCGCCGCGGCCCTCGGCATCTCGCCGGGCAAGATTCGCTTGATCGTGCCGCCGATGGGCGGGTCTTTCGGCAACAAGGTGCGGCCGCTTTTTATTATTGCGGCGGCGCTTCTGGCGCGCAAGGCGGGCCGGCCGGTGAAATGGATCGAAGACCGGCGCGAGAATCTGTTGGCGCTTCGGCCACGCGGCCGACGGCATCATGGACATCAGCGCGGCGGTGAAGACCGACGGAACCATTCTCGGCGTCAAATTCCGCAATATTGAAAACGAAGGCGCCGGCATCGATTTCGCCGCGCGCCACAATTTACTCATGCTGAGCAACATCGCCAACTGTTACCGCTTTCGCGCGATATCCTACGAGGGCTATTCAGTGGTGACCAACCGCTGCCCCGTGGTTGCGAACCGCGGTATCGGCAAGCCGTTCATGTGTTTTGCCGTGGAAAGAATGATCGACGCGGTGGCGCGGACGCTCAAGATCGATCGCGCGGAAATCCGTTTTCGCAACTTCATCCAACCCAATGAGTTTCCCTACGACACGCCCTCGGGCCAGACCTACGACAGCGGCGATTATCCGGAGATGCTGCGCAAGGCGCTCGCGGCCGTCGACTACGAAAAGCTCAAGAGCGAGCAGGCCGCGGGCAGAGAGCGCGGCCGTCTGCTCGGCATCGGCATCGCGACCGCGGTCGAGCCCGGCGGCTCCAACCTGAGCTTACGGCATGCTCGTCAGCGGTCCGTCGCAGCTGCTCAGCGGCCAGGGCGAAGCGGCGCGGGTCCGATTGGAAACCGACGGCAGCGCCACGGTTTTTACCGGCGGCCTCGACTCGGGCCAGGGCCACGCCACCGCGCTGGCGCAGATCGTCGCCGACGAGCTCGCCCTCGACGTGAAGCAAATCAGAGTGCCAACGACGTTTGATTCGGCGAGCCATCCTTACGTGATGACCTCGGGCGTTTACTCCAACAAGTTTCATGGTCATGACACGGTGGCGGCGATCGGCGCCGCGCGCAAAGTTCGGGAAAAACTCTTAAAGCGCGCCGCGGCGCAACTCGAAGCCAACATCGACGATCTGGAACTGCGCGATGGTCATATCACCGTGCGCGGCGCGCCGGATAAAGGCGTGAGCGTCGCACAGGTTGCCAGCCGAGCCTACTGGAGCCTGGCTGATGAGCAGCCCGACGGCGAGCCTGGCCTCGAAGCGCTTTACTATTACAGCAATCCGCTGGCGAAGCATCCGGATGAGAAGAAGCGCGTGCGCGTCCAACTAGGCTTCGCCAGCGCGGCGCACGTGGCGGTGGTGGATATCGACCCGGAAACTTTCGAAATAAAAGTTTTGCGCTACGTGGTCATTCACGATTGCGGGCGCCAAATCAACCCCGCTATCGTCGAAGGACAAGTCCATGGCGCCGCCGCCCACGGCATCGCCGCGGCGCTTTTGGAGGAGTTTATCTACGATGAAAACGGTCAGCTCCTCACCGCCAGTTTTATGGATTACTTAAAGCCCACAGCCGCCGATTTGCCGAATATAGAAGGCGATCGCCTGGAAACTCCTTCGCCGCTAACGTTGCTCGGTACCAAGGGAGTTGGTGAAGGCGGGGCGGTAGTTGCGCCCGCGGCAATCGCCAGCGCCGTCGAAGATGCGCTGGCGCCGCTGGGTATTTGCATCGCGGCATTGCCAATTGTGCCAAGCCGGTTATGGGAAGTTGCCGCCTCCGGCGGAAAGCGCTACGAGAACGAGAGAAATGAAAAATCCAAAATTAAAAATTTTCCAGCCGGTATTTCGATATTTTTCATTTGTAGTGCGAACTTTGCCTGAATTGAGGAGACAATCCATGGCATTACCCGATAGCGCGAACGCGTATTGGAGTAATGGAGTAATGGCGAAAAGGGATCGGCGCAACACTCCATTACTCCAGCACTCCCAAAAGAATCACGGAGGTTTATCATGCAGGGCACGATGAAAGCGGCGCGGATTTACGGATTTGAAAAACCAGCAAATCTACTGATCTGCTGCGAGTCGACGAGGTGCCGATTCCCGATATCGAATCCGGCGAGGTGCTGATTCGGGTGTTGCGCGCCGGGCTCAATCACGGCGATCTGCACATGCGCGAGGATGCCGTGCAGTACACTTCCGAAGTGCCGACCATTCCGTTTTTGCCGATGATCATCGGCCATGACGGCTTGGGCGAGGTGGTCGAAGTCGGCCCCGACGTGAGCAACGTGCGCGTCGGCGACCGCGTCGTCGTCATGTGTTCGATCACCTGCGGGTATTGCAAGTTTTGCCGCTCCGACCGCCAGCATCTTTGTCTGGCGCACAGAGTGATGGGATTTATCGCCAAGTGGGGCGAAGCGGGATCCAAGCGCATCCTGCGCTACAAGGAAGGACTGTGGGCCGAATATTGCCGAGTGCCCGCGACCAACGTCGTCAGGCTCCGTCCCGAAGACGACATCGATGAAATGTGCAAAGTCTCGCAGATGACGGTCGGCTATCGCGGCGCTCAAGCGCGCGCGCTTGCATAGCGGTGAGACCGTCGATCGTCAACGGCGCCACCGGCATCACCGGCATCGGCACGGTCCTCTCCGCCCTCGCCATGGGCGCGGCGCGGGTCATCGCGATCGCCCGCAACCCCGCCCGGCTCGAAAAGCTTCACGCCATCGATCCCAAGCGCGTCGCCACGGTCGCTCTCGGCAAGGGTGAATCGATCACACAAAAGTAAAAGCGCTGACCGACGGCCAAGGCGCGAGCGTGCGTGGCTGGATCTATCGCCCGGCGGTGTTCAGACACTGGTTGAATGCATTCGCAATCTGGAAGGCGGCGGCCGCGTGGCGCTGATCGGCGCCAACCCTGAGCCGCTCAATCTTCCGGTGCGCTATCTGATGATCCGCTCCATCGAGATTTGCAGCATCACCGGGCGCCACTACATCGACTTTCCCGAACTGCTCGAACTGGCGCGCCGCGGCGTCATCGATACGCGCCACGTCACGACGCGCGTTTTTCCATTGGAAAGGGTCAACGACGCCATCGACTATATCGCCAAGCGCGGCGACGATGAGCCGTTATGGCCGATGTACGCGCCCGATGCGTGATGGGATGAGCTTCTGACTTTGTTCAATGAGATGTCGGGTTTCGCGGTTAAAGGAACCCAATGATCGAAGCGGCAACTGTCGGCGCTGATTCTGGGCTGGATGCTCGTCGCTCGCTGCTAACCGGCGCCGGCTCAGCCGCGGCGCCAGTGGCAGGAAGAATGGGAGCGAGTGCTTCAAGCCGCGAAGAAAGAAGGCAAGGTCGCGATGATTGGCCCAATCGGAGCGGATCGCCGCGATGCGCTAACGATCGCCTTCGAAAGAAAATACGGCATCAGCGTCGAGTATCACGCCGATTCCGGCGCCGGAATTTTACCGCGGCTCAGCGCCGAGCGTAAGGCGGATCGCTACCTGTGGGACGTCGTTGTCACTGGGACCGACGACGGGACTCGAGAACCTGATTCCGGCTCGGGTTCTAGATCCTCTGGAGCCGAATCTTATTCTGCCGGAGGTAAAAGATCTCAAATTGTGGCGCAATGGCACTTTGGAATTCCTCGATCCGGGACGGCAATTGTTGGTCATGACGCCTTTTCAACGCGGCACGCTGTTTGTCAATCCGACTCTGGCCAATCCGAAAGAATTCAAATCGTATAAAGATTTATTGGATCCCAAGTGGAAGGGAAAATCATCGCGGACGACCCGCGCAAGTCCGGGCCGGGCCAGGCGACTTTCACTTTCTTTTTCTCCATCCGGAACTCGGAGTGAAATTCATTCGAGCGATCGCCGGTCAAGGACTTACCTTGCTCAGAGATTATGCTCAGGAGGTCAACATGCTCGGCCAGGGGCGCTACTCCGTCGGCCTCGGGTTCTCCGATAGCCTGGCTGAGCAGCGTGCAAAACAGGGAGTGCCGGTCGAGATCGTCGATATTCGGCAGCTAAAGGAAGGCTCGGACGTCAGTCCCGCGTCCGGCGGCTTGTCGATCTTCAATCGCGCGCCGCACCCGAATGCCGCGAAGGTTTATATCAACTGGCTGCTCTCCAAAGAAGGGCAAACAATTAACGCGCGCGCCACCGGCTATATCAGTAATCGTCTCGATGTGCCGACGGATCACGCCGCGCCCTGGCGCGTGCCGCAGCCGGGATCGATCAAGACCTATACGCAGGAAGCGATCGATAAGAAGGACGAGCTATTCCCGATATTGACGGAGGTTTTCGGCCGCTGAAAGCGACGGCGATTGATTCGCTTACGGAGACTTATAAATGGCAGAGCTGGCATTGAAAGAGACGTAAGCGCACTCGAGCGAAGCGTTATGCGAGCTCGGCCTTCGAGAAGATGAGCGAGCGCTCAGAGTGATGGAATGGTCGATCAACAATAGCAAGAAGGGATAGGCGTATGGCGCGAAAATTCTAGTTTTCTTGGTAGCGATCGCTGGTGTCGGCCGCGAGTCGGTTCTGTACAGCTGGGCTACGCTCAAGAGTGGGAGAAGGTCCTGGCGGCGGCCAGAAAGGAGGCAAGGTTCGCTATGATCGGTCCGGTCGGCGCCGACCGCCGCGATGTTTTGGTAGAGCCGTTCCAGAAGAAATACGGCATTACGGTTGAGTATTTCGGCTGATCGAGGCTCTGGCATCGGCCCGCGGCTTTCGGCCGAACGCGGCGCCGGGCAGTATCTCTGGGACGTGGCGGTCACCGGCACCGACCACCGGTCTGGTGACGCTTCTGCCCGGCGGGGATGTTGGATCCGATGGAGCCGGCGCTCATTTTGCCGGACGTCAAGGATCCCAAGCAATGGCGCGGCGCGGGCTCTAGAGTTCGTCGATCCGGGAAGGCGTTTCTGGTGATGACGCCGTCGCAACGAGGAACGCTTTTTGTCAATCCGAAAGTCGTCAAGCCGCAGGAAATCAAATCCTACAAAGATCTGCTGAACCCCAAATGGCAGCAAAAAGATCGTGATGGACGATCCGACCAGAGCGGGGCCGGGTCAGGCAACGTTTACGTTCTTCTACCTGCATCCGAGCTCGGTCCGAATTTCATCCGCGCGCTGGCCAAACAAGAACCGACGGTCTTGAGAGACTATACGCAGGAGATCGACGGCATTGCGCGGGAAAAATATTCCGATATTGATCGGCGTTTCAGATATCGTCGCCGAGGAACGCATGAAGGACGGTTTGCCCATCGCGATCCTGGATCCGCGGCAGATCAAGGAAGGCTCCGACGTCAGCCCGGTTCCGGCGGCTTGGGATTTTTCAATCGAGCGCCGCACCAAAACGCGGCCAAGGTTTATATCAACTGGCTGCTGTCCAAAGAGGGGCAGGAGGGGCTTTGCCAAGGTCAATGGCTACATCAGCGCGCGCTTGGACGTGCCCACCGATCATTCGCCGTGGAGAGTGCCGATACCGGGATCGATCAAGACCTATACGCAACAAGGCGATCGATATCAAAGACGACATTACGGCATTATTCAAAGAAGCTTACGGTCGATGAGGCGAGAAATGATCGGGAGAGCGTCGAATGTTTCTTGTGAGTAAGAATTTATCTCATCGCGATGAGTCGTCGGTTTGCTCGTGATTCAGGCAGCAGCGATGGCCCAATCTTCACAGTCGTGGGAGCAGATCTTAGCCGCAGCCAAGAAGGAAGGCACGGTTGCGGTCATCGGACCGCAGGGAAACGAGACGCGCGATGCGCTCACCCAGGGATTTCAAAAGAAATATCCGGAAATCAGTGTCGAGTTAATGAGTATGGCCGGCAATCAGATCGGACCGAAATTACTCAACGAGCTTACGGCCTGCGAGATTCACCACTGACGTAATCATCACCGGTACGACGACAGCGCCTCGAAACTCGTGCCGGCAAAAGCGGTCGCGCCAATCAAACCGGTCCTTATTGGACCTAACACCCGGGACCTAAGCAAATGGCGTGGCGGCAAGCTGACCTTTTCCGACGATGCCCAAAATTACAATTTGATTTTCAGCTCCTACGTCAAGGCGCCGTTTATCTACAATACCAACCTGGTGTCCGCCAACGATTTCAAATCATGGAAAGATCTTCTGGATCCCAAGTGGCATGGAAAAATCACCCTGAAGGATCCCCTCAGCGCCGGCGGAGGTTTGGGCAATTCAACGTTGTGGTATACCCACGAGAGCCTGGGCAAGGATTTCATGCGCGAAACTCTTGACGCAGAAAGATATCGTGATGCCGAGAGACGATCGGCAGATGCTCGACTTTGCCGCGCGCGGCAAATACCCCATCGCGATCGGCCCCAGCGACGTATTAACGAATGAGTTCATTGCTCGCGGTTTGCCGCTAAAGCACCTTCATCCCGAAACTCTGAAAGAAGGCACCTACATCACCGCAGGTAATGGGTCAATGGTCATCGTGCGCAATGCGCCGCATCCAAATGCGCTGCGCGTGTACGTCGACTATCTTCTTTCGCCCGAGGGTCAGCTTGAGTGGAGCAAGGCCGCCGGTTTTGCCAGCTTGCGCAGAGATGTGCCGAAGGATCATGTGCAGGATATCCTCGTGCCCAAGGAAAACATGACCTATCGGGACATCTCGATGCGGCGTTATGTCGAGTTGCGTGAGGAAATCATTCAGTTCATTAAATCGGTCTTATCGCGATAAAAAAGCACGGAATATTGAATGAAGGAACAATGGAATAATGCCGAAGCGATGGTGATTTCATTATTCCGGTGTTCCAGTATTCTATGATTCTAGCCTCGCTGCGGAGTCACTGATGCCATTTGAAGGGCTAAGGGAATTTATTCAGCTGCTCGACAGAGAAGGCGAGCTCGCCGCGTGCGCGTGCCCGTCGACTTGGATCAAGAGCTGGGCGCGGTCTGCGTCACGAGCTTGAGAGGCCGCGGCCCGGCGCTTTTATTCGAGCGCCCCGGCGGCAAGGATATTCCTATTTTTTATAAACGCACTGGCCACGCGCAAACGTTATGCCTTGGCGATGCAGTGCGAGCAACAGGAAGTTCACCGCGAGTGGAATCGGCGGGTCAGCCAGCCGCTGCCGCCGGTCACCGTGGAAAGCGGTCCATGCCAGGAGATTATGCTTGAAGGAGACGACATCGACATCCTGGAGCTTCCCGCGCCTCGGCTCAACAGTCTCGACGGCGGCGCGTTTCTGACTCTCTGCTGTCATCACACCCGCGATCCGGTGGCCGGTTTTCGCAACGTCGGTATTTATCGCAATCAAGTGCACGGGCCGCGCACGCTGGGCATTCTCTCGGGACCGTACACCAACTTCATGCTGCAGCACCGCAAAGCGCCCGCCGAACCGTTTCCGATCGCGATTGCGATCGGCGTCGATCCGCGGCTGGTGATGGCGGCTTCCTGTCCATTTCCGTTCGGCGTCGACGAGCTGGCGATGGCAGGCGCGATTCGCGGCAAAGCCTTCGAGGTCGTAAACTGCAAAACCGTGCCGCTGCAAGTGCCGGCGGACGCCGAGCTCGTGCTCGAAGGTTTTCTCAAGCCGGATGAAAAACAGGAAGAAGGACCCTTCGGCGAATTCACCGGCCATTACGGCGGCTTGAAGATGCCGCGCCCGACCATTCAATTGACCGCGCTCAGTCGACGCAAAAATCCGATTCTTCATCTCGCCTATCAGGGCGCCGCCGCACGAGACCGATGTGCTCACGGCGGTCGGCAAAGAGTCGGAAATTCTCCGCAACATCAGTTTGGCGGGCGTCAAGGCGGTCCATCTTACCGAGGGCGGCTGTGGTGTCTTTCATGTGGTGGTGGCAATCGACAAACTCTATGAAGGATACGGCAAGATGGTCGGGCTGGCGGTCTTCGGCTCGCCAAGCGGGCGGCATATCAAGCAGGTGACGGTAGTCGATGAGGACGTTGATCCTTTCGATCCCGCCGCAGTCGAGTGGGCCGTGGCGACGCGCGTGCAACCGCACCGCGACATCGAGATCATGAGCGGCCTCACCGGCATTTTTTGACCCGTCTTTGCCGAAGGAAGAACAAGAAGGGCCGGCGCGCACGTCGAAGATTCTCATCGACGCGACCCGATACGACGCCAAGGACTTTGCGCCGGTATGCTTGCCATCGCGCGATATGATGGCGAAGGTGGAAAAGGATTGGGCAGCGATATGGGATCAGCAGAGCCAAAAGCAGTAGGCATTCGGCCACTGACTTGTTCAAGCAGTTCCAACCGTTCAAACCGTTCAAACAGTCTCCGGAGGTTTCAACCGTTGGAACGTGCGAGGCATTGAACGGCTTGAACGGAGCCGACAGCGGGATTGAACGGCTGGAACGGTTGGAACTCAAAGCCTAAATGGAGGTTCAATGGATCAGCACTCGGTTCAAGTAATAATCGAAACGCTCAAAGAGGAAGGCATCGATTTAGCCGTGACCTTGCCCGAGGAGCCCACCTTTGCGCTTACCGAAGCGATGCGGGAGGATCCGTTCTTCCAGGCGGTGACGGTGGCGGGCGAGGGCAACGGCCTTGCCTTCTGCGCCGGCGCCGCGCTGGGCGGACGGCGAGTGGTTTTCGTGACTGGCATCGCCGGCCTGCTGGTCGGCACTTGGGCATTGTCGCAGATGGGAATGGTTTATGGCGCGCCGATCCTCATTCTCGCCTCGTACCGAGGCGACTTCGGCGATCACAGCGGCATCCCGGGATCGCAGCTGTTGATGTTCAAACAGTGGCCGAGCTGCTGCCTGGGCGCGTTGCGCGTGCCCTATCGCGTGGTCAATCAAAAGCGACCTTGAAACGGATGATCCAGGAAGGCAGCTTCGCGTGCCAGGACTACAGCCATCCCATCGTTCTTTTGTTAAGCGGCGAGGTGCTCTGGTGAAGCGTTTCGATTGTCTAAAATTTTTGGCCTCTCTGGTCGATGAGCATATGTTTGCGGTCACCAGCCTTTCGACCAACGCGCCATTTTGGTTCAACGTCCGGCCTCAAGGTCCGAACTTTTTCGCTCTCAATATGGGGCTTTGTTTGCCTTTCGCTCTCGGGCTTGCCGTCGCTTTTCCTAAGCGCAAGATTCTCGCGATCGACTCCGACGGCAGTTTGATGAACGATAGCAGCAGCCTGATCACAGTGGCGGATGTAAACCCTGGCAATCTCGTGGCCTTTGTCATGGACAACGGTGCCTACGCATTTATGAGCTCGACGTTTACAACGCGCAGGACCGACTTGGCGAAGATGGCCCAGGGCGCGGGTATCGCCAAACGCCAGTACGGTCAAGACGTTGGAGGAATTTTCCGCGGCGGCGAAGCAAGCGATGGAAAGCACGGGTCCGACCCTCATTGTCGCTAAGGTCGAGCGGGACGCCGGACGCGTGTCGGCTGATCGCAGCCGCACTTCGGGCCGGCCGATGAGAGAATGGTTCATGGACGCGGTGCGTCGCCATCCCGATTATCAAGGCCATCGTTAAATGGCGATCTCAAAAATTGAATCTGGGAGTTTGTGATGAAGCGTTATGATTGTCTGAAACTTTTGGCGCCTATGGTCGATGAGCATATGCTCACGGTGACGAGCCTCTCTTCGAACACGGCTTTCTGGTCCGACTTGAGGCGCGAAGGAGCGAACTTTTTCGGCTGCAACATGGGGCTCTGTATTCCCTTTGCGCTGGGGCTCACAGCCGCTTTCCCCAAGCGCAAGGTCATCGCGCTGGATTCGGATGGGAGCTTGATGGTCGATACCAGCAGCTTGATCACCGTGGCGGATGTGAATCCGCCGAATTTCGTGGCCATCATTATGGATAACGGTTCCTACGCGCGCATGGGCTCGACCTTTACGACGCGCAAAACCGATCTGGAAAAATCGCCCAGGGCGCGGGCATTGCCAACACCGCGACAGTTCGAAGTGAAGAAGCGCTGTCGCGACGCGGTAAAGCGAGCGCTCGAAGGCAGCGGTCCGCATTTGATTGTCGCCAAGGTGGAACCCGACAGAGTCCGAGTCAAGGGCGATCCGCACCGCACCTATGGCCGGTTCATGAGGGAATATTTTGTGGATGCCGTGCGGCGTCATCCGGATTATAAAGACAAATAGGAGCCGGCCCAAGGGAGAGAATTCAACCCGAAATTCGAAGCAATTTCAAAATGAAGAAGTCACAAATTTGAAACGAACTCGTTTCGGATTCGATATTGGTATTTCAGATTTTTGCCTTGTTCCTTTGGCGTAAACCGAGAAAGGAGTTGTTATGAAAGGCGCACCGTTGCCGCCGATCGGTCGGTCGAACACCGCTTTGGTGTTGCACGACATGCAAAACGATTTCATTAAAGCCTCGCTGTCCAAACCCGAAATGCAAGCCGTCGTGAAGCGAACGAAAACTCTCATCGATCTCGCGCACGCCTTGCCGATTCCCGTGATCTACACCCGGGTGGAAAACGATCCGGCCGTGGGTTTCCCGGTTGAGCGGGCGCCATACTTGCGCCGGGCGGGCTCAGTCAATTGCGTCAAAGGCACAAACGGGAGCGGACGTTATTGACGAACTCAAGCCCGGTGCCGACGACTATGTTGTAACCAAAGTGAGATCCAGTGCCTTTCACGAAACCAAATTGGAAACTCTTCTGCGGGTGAAAAGCGTGTGGATTCTAATCGTAGCTGGAGGGTCGACAAATTGGGGTGTGGAGTGGCTCGCGCGAGACGCCAAGAGTCGAGATATCGTTACTGTCGCTCTGCGCGACTGCACCTATTCGGCAACCGACGAGGCGCAAGCAGCAAGCCTCGCCAACATCGACGATTTTCTGGGCTACGTGATGAATTCTGACGAGGTCGTCGAAATGCTTTCAAAGGCCAGGTAGTTACGAGTCATAGGTGATGACAGGGTGGGAAAGCCCGGATGATTCGAAAATTTAGTCTTCATTCGCTAGTCATCGTTTTTGGAATGCTCTCCTAGTTGCGGTTTCCGGGATGGGCTTCGCCGCGTCAGCATGGCAGGACGAGTGGGAGCGTGTTCTACGGGCAGCAAAGAGTGAAGGCAAGCTGTCGCTCATCGGTCCATTGGGTGGCGATCGGCGTGACGCGCTGTCTCAAGCCTTTCAGAGCAAATACGGCATTACCGTAGAATACCACCCGGATGCCGGAGCCGGTATTTTTCCAAGGCTCAACGCCGAGCGGAAGGCTGGCCTATATCTTTGGGATGTGCTGATTAGCGGGACCAGCACCGCGCTCGAGGCGCTGATTCCAAACAAATTCCTGGACCCACTGGAGCCGGTTCTCATCCTGCCCGAGGTCAAGGAGCCCAAATACTGGCGCGGAGGGGCGATAGAGTTTCTCGATCCCGGTCACCAAACTTTAATTATGACCCTCTTTCACCGAGGAACACTATATGTCAATTCCAGTCTCGTTAGCCCCAAGGAGTTCACTTCACACAAGGATCTCCTCGACCATAAATGGAAGGGAAAATTGTTGCCGACGACCCAAGAAAATCCGGCACTGGTCAAGGCACCTTCCTGTTCTTTTACCGGCATCCTGCGTTGGGTGCGGATTTTATCCGTTCTTTGAGCCGCCAGAATCTCACTTTTCTCAAGAACTATGCCCAGGAGGTGGACATGCTCGGGCAGGGCCGGTTTCCCGTGGGCATCGGGTTATCCGATAGCTTGATCGAGGAGCGGACGAAACGCGGGGTACCCATCGCTATCTTGGACCCGAGGCAATTAAAAGAGGGAACACCAACTACCCCGGCGTCCGGGAGCATCTCCCTCGTTAATCGCGCGCCACATCCCAATGCTGCCAAACTTTATATCAACTGGCTCCTGTCCAAAGAAGCTCAGACCGTTCTGGTCCAAGCGACAGGATACATCAGTAATCGTGTGGATGTGCCGATCGATCACGCCCCTTCCTGGAAGATTCCCCGGCCAGATTCCATCAAGATTTACGATGTTGCCGCCAAGGAGATGACCGAGAAGTTGGTGCCGTTGCTTCATGAAGTGTTTGGTCGCTAGGATTTTGCTGCGAGAGAAGCGTTGACACACGATGCGCTGAAAGCATATATGAAAACTGCGAAGGGGCTTGGTCAACCGGGCCAGTTTCGTGGCATACTTGGAGAGGCAGGAGGATCATTTCATGTTTTCTAGAATTGCTCACGTGGCGATTTATACCGAGAGTTACGAAAAGATGGCGGGCTTCTACAAAGGCATCTTCGGAATGAAACAAATCACTTCGGGAATGCGTGATGAATCTGGACAACCCCGATCCGATATGGGGCACATCAGCGACGGAACCATCGGGCTCGCTCTGCTCAGGAGAAACCCCGGCATCCGATCTGGGCTGGATCATTTCGGTTTCGATGTGAAAGATATCAGAACGGCGCTCGACAGAATCGCGAAATCCTTTCCAGATCTCTTGGTCAAGAGCGATTTGGGAGACGTGGTTCCCTTCGCAAGCGTTAGGATTCAAGACCCCGTGGGAGTTCACATTGATGTTTCTCAAGAAGGAGCACCCAACGTGAGGGAAGGATACACGGAGGAGCGCTGGGATCAGCCGCGGCATTTCAGTCATATAGCGCTTCGTGCTATCAAGCCAGGGCTTTTGACGGAATTCTATAAAGAAATCTTCGAACTCCAAGAGGTGGAAGCAGCCAAAGACCATGTCTGCCCTTCTGACGGTAAGAACTATCTCGTCATACGTCCTTGTCATACGAGTTCCTATGCGACCATGCAGGAAGGGCTCGACCACATTGGCTTCAAAGTTGAAGATCTAACCAAAGCAAAGAACGACCTTGCCGACATCGCCGTCTCTTCCCCTCAGTCCGCCCCCAAAAATCGCAGGCCGCAGGTTTGGAGACATTACTCTAAAGGACCTGGAAGCTTGCGGCGCTGGCAAGTATGGGACCGCCGATCCCGATGGCGTTCTCCTACATCTTTCAGAATAATCCAAACAACGATTGCTGACGATCCGCACGGGAATTGAGATTGGCCGTGACGTTCCTGCGCGGCGGCGACGAAACCGGCATGAGTTTTAGAGCTGAGCGCGGAGCACCCCGGAAGCCATTGGATGGAGTTTTTCAGCAAACTTCTGGGACTAGCTCACCGCCTCTTCGCGATAGAGCTGCGCCGCCTTCAGCAACGGCGCGTCGCTTACACTGAAAAGTAAGGCATCGTCTCGAACAAGGTTCCTGTGGCGGTGCGGGCACCAATTGGGCACCACAAAGCCGTCGCCCTTGGACCAACGAAACGCTTGATCTCCCGCGACGGTCTCGCCTTCGCCCTGAATTACGAAGTAGACTGCCCCAGAGGTGTGACGGTGCGTTTTGGTTTCTTCGCCGCCGCGCAACATCTGGACGTGGCAATCCATGGTTGGGAGCGCGGAGCCACCGGTGAGCGGATTAACATATTCGAGGATCACGCCGTCGTAAGGGCTGCCTTCCTTGCGCGCCAAGCGCTTCAGTCGATTGAAAGTAGACGCCCATTTGTAGGCCACGGCTAAGCCTCTTTCGGCGTCCACGTTCCGCCATCGAGGCCGGGTCCAGCCCGTATCCAACTGCACGCTGTCGCCGGGGTCGACCACTGGTTGTTTCATGCTGCTGTATTGCTCGTAAAAGATCGCGTTCATGTTTCTGACAAACGGCGTGTCGATGGCGTCCAACCAAATCACCGGCTCGTCGCTGGGGTTCTCGTGATGATGCCAGGTCTCGTTGCGGCGTCAAAATGAGATCGTTCTCCTCCATATGGAGTTTTTCGCCGTCGACGATGGTGTAAGCCTTTGGATTTCCTTTCGCCACAAACCGGAGCGCACCCATGCTGTGACGATGAGCCCATGCCACCTCGCCAGGCCTGAGCATCTGAAGCCCGACGCGCAGCGACAAGGTCGTTCCCTTGGTCGGAATGCCTGGGTTGGTAAAGAGCAGACTGCGCCTGCCTCCTTCTTCCAAGCCTAAAACCTCGCCGGCCTGGCGCATCATGTTGACCATAAAATCCCATTTCCAAATGTGAGGCACGCCGCCTGGATCAGGCTGCGGTCGTCGAGGGATCTGCCATTCGCCGACGAGATAAGCGGACTCTAGCTCCTGCTCGAAGCTCTTGAGCTCCTCTGTATCGGCGGCGAGGACATAGGAACCATCTTGAATAATGTTCGCCATAGCGTCTCCGGGATTAATCCGCGGCGTACATCGGCCAGAGCGGGTCGTCGTCGCCGCGCTTTTCGATGTAATCGAGCGCTTCGTTGGACGGCAGTCAATGGGAAATAGCGCGTGGTTATATGGCGCGTATCGATGACGCCGCGCTGCACCAATTGTAATAATTCTGCGACGTCCATTGCGAAGCGTCCGGTGACGCTGGTGAATTCGATGGAACGAATCATCAGATAACGCAACGGCAGATTGAGCGGCTCCGGCTGGGCGCGATCAGTGCGACGCGGCCGCCAGGCTCCAGATTTCTGAATGCATTCGATGGTCGTTTCAATGCCGCCCGGAGCCAATTCTGCGAGCACGCTGGCGCCTTGGCCGTTGGTCAGTTCTTTCACTTTGTCGGTGATCGATCTCGCCGCGCGCCAACGCGACAGTTGCAATTCTCCTGGGATCGATGGCGCGGCACGCGCTCGAGGCGCGCCGGATTTCGCGCGACCGCGATGATCAGTGGCGCGCCCATGGCTAAGGCGGAAAGCACGGTACCGATGCCGGTAGATCCCGGAGGCGCCGTTGACCAGGACGATTTCTCCACTATGCAGACGCGCCCGTTTGAGGGCGCGGTAATCGACATTGATCTGCGAGACCTTGCACATTTCGTTGATGTCGGCATCAGCAGCGAGACGAACCAGGTTGCCGCGCTGGCACCCGGCAATATTCGGCTCCACAGTCCATCTTTGTAGCGACGGAGATAGGCCGGTCCTTCGCCCCACTTGGTGAGAAAGCCCATGGTCTTCTTTGGTTTGACAGAGATGCTGTCTTTCGGTCCGGCAGAATTTGCAAAAGCCACAGGTAATCGAACAGATCACAACGACGCGATCGCCAACGCGAAGATTTTCGACATCGAGCTGACCTCGACGATCTCGCCTAGACCGTCATGGCCGATCGTCATCGGGAGATCAGGAATCGTCTTTACATCCGGGCTGTACTGCACGGCATCTTCGCGCATGTGCAAATCGCCGTGATTGAGTCCGGCGCGAGCACGCGAATCAATACCTCGCCGGCGCCAATCTCCGGAATCGGCATCGTCATCGACGCGCACAACTTCGCGCGAGCCGTGCGTACGCTCGAAGCCGTGCAGACGGGCAGCTTTCATCATACCGTGCATGATTAAGAATGGAGTAATGGAGTGATGGAGTACTGAAGTTGAATAATGGAATAGTGGAATACTGAGACGATCCCTCTTCGCCATTGCTCCAATATTCCAGTATTCCACTATTCCATTTGTCTCGCCTCATGCGCTCGCCCGTTCTTTCTGAGTACACCAGCGGACCATTGAGCCCATGTTGCAAGGGGCGCTGGCTTTGGCGAGGGCTGATTCGAAAATCCTGATGAATCTTTGGGTCCTCGTCTTCGTATTCGATCTGATTCCCCCTTGCTTGACGTCCACCTCGATGGGCTTTTCATCGGTGAGCGCGACAAATCGGTAGCGCCAACTATTCCACCTCAGGGCAAGATAACGAGCGGGCTCGGCGCCGAGTTAAAATGCTGATGAAACCACTGATTGGGCGGCACTACCACGCAGCCCGGTTTCCAGTCGACCCGGACCATTTCGCCGTTGTTAGGCCAAAGGAGCGAATAGCCTTGACCGCCTAAAATGATCACGTGAGCGCCTGGGCCGTGGCGATGGGCTTTTTGTAGCGGCCCACCGGGAACTCCGAGATATGCGAGCCCATGACGTTTCCGGCCAGTTCGAAGTTTACATTCCTGCCGCCGGCGCCACGCTCTTTCCACTCATACAAGTTGGATATCACGCACGTTGGGCACAAAATTCACTTCGAGCTTGCGGCCCCAGAGTTTTCCTTTGCCGCTGAAATACTTCTTCTTCCTCGGGCGGAAAACGGTCGGCGAAGGTAAAGCTGTCGCCAAAGATGAAATCCACGTTATGAAACAGGTTCATCATAAACGGTGCATTGGTGACGGCAAAATACCTGGCGGGAGCGTTACCCTGGCCATTGAAATGCTGAGTAGTGGGCATTCAGCGGAATCGCAAAGAAGACTTCCCGGATGACCGTTGCGAAGGTCAGCTTTCTACCGTCTTTCTGCCATATGGAAGTCGCTCCATGTCCTTCGAGAATGATGACCATCTCCTCGTAAAGATGTTTTGGCTCTTTTAACTGCTTTCCCGGCGGTATTTCGCAGACGCAGCCATCATTGGTGCCGCTGGCGCCGTCAAGATTGACGAATGCTCCAAGGCCGCCTTTGTGCTCCCAGGTTGCGACCTCGACTTTTCTTAGATCTTCGACGAAAACCGCGATTGATGGGGATCTTTTGCGCTTGCTGCCAGTTGTTGTAAGTATCAATCTTGTCATCGTGATTGTATCTCATGGGTCTTTAATCTCCTTCTCACAGTATGATTGACGTGGATTCCGTCGATGCGGGCACGAGCCTCACCGTCATCACTATCCCTTCTGAGTCTTCAAGTACTAGTAGACTCGGGCGAACGATTACTTTCGCATTCTCTTCACCGGGATCGAGCTAACGTTACTAACGGGGTTTTTACCTGTCAAGTCGCGCTTTCGCTGTGTTAGTTTTTGGCTAAACCCTGCGTCCTTACGGTTTGCCTGGAGGAGAGTTCAGTACGAACACGACGAATTTTTGCCCAAGATTAATTGCCCACCATGGGGAAACTGCGACTGGCGGACGCCGGCAGTTGCTTGACACAATCTGTCAGGCGATTATATAGCTTGGCGTGATTTCGATCGGCAAAAGGCGTCAAATGGAGATGCGTGTGTGATCATTAGCGACGTTTGCAAGAGTGGGATTTTCGCGCTGGTCCTACTGCTGTGCGTGAACGCACGGATCGCTTCCGCGGCAGAATGGCAGTCGGATTGGGACAATACTCTGGCGGCCGCTAAGAAAGAAAACTTGGTAACGGTAATCACCGACGTGACGGCATCGATGCGCGACGCCTTGACGATCAGTTTTCAGTCCAAGTACTGGCCTGCAAGTAGACTTATTGGGCGCGTTAGGCCGAGAGATCCCGCCCAGAGTTCTCGCCGAGCGAAAAGCCGGACGATATCTCTGGGATGTCTTCGTCCATGGCACGACCACTGGACTCGAATCAATGATACCGCAGGCGCATTCTGATCCTCTGGAGCCGACTGATTGATTTTCCTGACATTAAAGATCCAAAAACGTGGCGCGGTGGGGATTGAATTTCTCGATCCGAACCGTACATTGATGGTCATGACCCCATTCCAGGCGCGGCATCATTTTTCACAATTCCAAGCATGTCAACGCCAAGGAGTTCAAATCCTATAAGGATCTGCTCGACCCGAAATGGAAGGGCAAGTTGGTCATGGACGATCCGCGTAGGGCCGGACCGGGACAAGCGACATTTACTTTTATCTTCACCCGGAGCTCGGGGCCGATTTCATCCGCGCGTTGGGCAAGCAACAGATAACTATTCTTAAGGACTATGCGCAGGAAGTCGATGCCGTCGGACAAGGCCGTTATCCGGTACTCATCGGCACGGCTGATTTTGGTCGCGGTGGCGCGTGCCAAACAAGGTATCCCCATTGCAATCGTCGATGCCCGGCAGCTCAAAGAAGGTGCCGACGTGAATCCGGCGAATGGATCGCTTGCACTTTTCAACAAGGCGCCCCATCCCAACGCAGCCAAGGTTTATATCAATTGGCTGTTGTCGAAAGAAGGACAGACCGTCTTCCGCGCGCCAACGGTTATGTAAGCGCGCGCTTGGATCGTGCCGACCGATCATGCGGAACCGTGGCGGTGCGCCGCAGCCCGGCGCCATTAAGACTTATACAAAGGCCGCTCAGCAGGCGAAGGAAAATCTAATCCCATTGCTCATCGAGGTCTTCGGCAACCCATGAGCCGGACTTCTCTCGAAGTAAGAAATCTCGTCAAAAATATTCGGCAAGCTCACCGCCGTTGATAACGTTTCGAGCTCAAAGTCGAGCAAGGCGAGGTCGTCACCTTGCTCGGGCCGAGCGGATGCGGCAAGACGACAACCTTGCGCATGGTCGGCAGGCTTTGAAAAGCCCAACGCCGGAGAGTGTGGAGATCGCCGGCCGCGTGGTAGTCGCGACCAATCGCCGCATTAATGTGCCGCCGGAAAAACGGGACATCGGTATGGTGTTTCAGTCTTACGCGATCTGGCCGCACATGACCGTTTTTGAAAACGTCGCGTTCCCGCTCAACGTGCGGCATGCGAATCGCCAGGAAATCAAGCGGCGGGTAGAGGAAACGCTTGAATTGGTCGGCTTGGCGAATTTCTCGGATCGGCCGGCGATTCTGATTGAGCGGCGGACAGCAGCAACGGGTGTCGCTGGCGCGGGCGCTGGTGTACTCGCCGATGCATTCTTCTACTCGATGAGCCGCTGAGCAATCTCGACGCCAAGCTCCGCGAACAGATGCGCATCGAGATCAAGCGATTACAGCAGCAACTCGGATTTACCGTGCTGTTCGTCACCCATGATCAGATCGAAGCCATGTCGTCGCGCGGCTGGCCCTCATGAACCAGGGCCGCATCGAACAGATCGGCGGTCGCGCGGGAAGTCTATGAACATCCGCAAACGCCTTTCGTCGAGGATTTTTGGGACTTGTATCTTGCGCTTCCGTGGCAAGATCATCGAAAAGCAGTCAGCTTTCGACTTCGTCGAGTTCGACGGACTGAAACACCCATACGGGTACCAGAGTCCGTCGATGGCGCCGAGGTCGGCAAAGGGTTTTGGTGGCGATACGCCCGGAAGACGCGCGCATTAAAAGAAATGACAGCGCTAACCGGGATAACATCATTCCCGCGAAGTGGAAAATATCCTTCACCTTGGTCGCGAGCTGCGAACCTCGTGCTCCGCGTCGGTGGTCGAGTTTGCACGCTCACGGTGCCGCGCGAACGCGGGCACGGAATTGTGCCAAACAATCGTCCTTCACTTGCCGTATTGAGTATCTGGCGAGTTTGGTGACGGACCTGAATTAGGAAAACGAGATCAGAGACTGGCCGCAGCCAGTTCGGTTCAACAGCGGTTCACGGCGGCTGGCGCCAACAAAGAGCGCAAACGAGCAAGGCAGATTGACCGTCGAAGATCCATCATCGCTCAACAATAGAATGCCACTTCGCTGGTGCTGGCATGATAAGCTTAACTGGTCGAGGATGCTTCCGAAACATCCATGTCAGTCGATTCCAGCGGCCCATGCTGGAATGACTCAACTGGCGAGGCGTAATGACCGAAGTCGCTCCGCCCGTTATTTCTAGCTATATGACAGCGCACGAAGGTTCTGATCAAAAAAGTTCCAAACCTCGGTGTCCTTCTGCGCCTTTTCGCGTGGTGAGAAGGCTTCACAATTTCCATGCAACGTATACAGAGTAATCAAGAAACTGAATAGAATCGCGTTAAGCCATGGCTGAAATTTCACCGCTGATGTTAGTTTCAGCCCAGATGGCTGTCGATCGAGCCGGCGACGATTTGTCGCCGTGCTTTTCGCCGTGGTCGCGTTTCTGGTCTAACGCCGCTTGTGTTGTTGCTGGTGGGAGCTTTTCACTTGCCAGGCCGGCGGTAGCTCCGGGTCTATGGGCTTGCCGGCTGGCGCCGCGCGCCAGCGATCCTTCAGCTCGAAGCGTTGGAAAACAATATCTTCGTCTGCTGTGGCGCCGCCGATCGCGCTGGTGATCGCCGCTCGCCGCTGGCTGATTGTGCACCAGCACCTGCGTAGAAAAAAAGCCTTGGAGTTCATGTTCTGGATTTTTTCATGCCGTTGCCGGTCACGCTGGGCTGGATCTTTGTCTTCGATCATGTTCGGATTACCGGGACCACCATTGAGACGCTACGTTTGTCGGCGGCCGATTTTCTAAGACGCCATTCTTACTGGGGCCGTAAGGCGCTTGATAACCCAGTTTGCGTCAAGGTCCTGCTCCCGGCGCCGGCAGCCGCAATCCGATGCGAGCTCGGAAGAGCGCAGTTGCGGCGCCAATCCGGTCGCGCGGTTTCGATCGCATCGTTGTTTCCTGGGCGACGGCACGATATTAGTGTCGACTAGGCAGATACTGATTCGCCGATGGAAGCGTTCGAGATCGAACCGTTAGCTGGGGCAAGTCTCCATCGGTCCGCACGTTTACTCGACCAAGATTCGCGACCTGGTCGTCCCGCGAGCTGCCGGCATCATGCGCGCTGGCAACGGCCCTCGGGCAGTATTTTTCTCGTGAAGCTCTTAATGATCATGGCTGCACTTCAGCGCAGCTATCTTGCAACAGCGTCTTTATCGCACGGCGACCGGTCAGGATTCGGCACCACCCCCCACCAGCGTCTCGGACGTTGGCGCTGGCCGATATTCTCGGAAATGGTCGCCTGATTGCAGTCACCGTAACCGTTGAAGCCTTCATCAGCTGTTGCTGGATAGCACAACACAGGCGGCCGCGGGCATATTTGGCATTCGACCCGACGATCGGTGTACCAGACCGAGTGCTCGCTGATCTGAGTTTGACTGAACCCTGAACACGTTGATCAGGCTCGAAACTCGGCCAGCGGCGCGGTGTTTGGCGCGCTCATCGCGCATGTGGTGCGGGCGGCAATCTGGGGACGGGGGTTTGGATTTTATCTCGGCTTCCTGGGCGATTCCGGGCATCTTGATGGGGTCAGAGTTTCTGGACTGTTTTGAAACCTGGTTCTGGCTTTTATTACCGGCTTGACTTCGACTATCGCTTCGTTCAAAGTATAAAAGCCGTTTGGCGTCCAGATCGCTACAGTGTGTTGGTCCAACTGGACCCGAGCTCGAAAGAAGTGGCCTATCCGGCGTTCTGGCTGTGAATGGCACGCTGGCCGATCCCCATATAACGCCGACGTTTATCGTCGGTTGCTTGTTTCATCTCGGCGGGCGCGAGACGGCAGACCGTGGTTTTGTTGGGCCCGGCGCCGAAGTCGCAGACCGAGGAGGTTGCTATGTCACGAGCTGCAGGCCTTCTGGCGGCTGACTGAAACGGCGCTGGTCGTTTCTTATGTCTCCGCGTCATATCATCATCGTCGATCGCCCGCGTCGTCGCGGTAAGGCCGGCTGGCGGTGAAGAATGCATTTTCAATTCCTTCAAAGGATCACCGCGAAGAAGACCGCCAGCGTCGTCACGATCTTTGAGAGTTATTTGGCCCTGCTGGAACAGTCGGCGAGCTGGTAACGCGTGCCAACGTCGAATCAGAAATCGTTAATCATAGTTTTTGCAACTGCGCACCGGTATCCAGGTTGCTGTTCAGGTTCGGTCGCAGATCAGTGCCGCCTAGTCGTCGGACTGGCGCAGCGCTGCCGCTGGCGTTACTCAGAAGCGCTAGGTATCGAGCTCGATCGATCATGCTGAGTGAACCGAAAACAGCAAGTTACTGCGCTGGTGACGGTCGCGGCCTGTGCCAGCAAAGCTGTGGATATCGGTTCGACGTCGATCTGTCCGCTTCCGGCGCCATCTGAACAGTTTGATGGCGGGCCCGGTCTACGTTGTTCGCTATGACCGGCAGACCACACTGGTAATGCATCGCCATCTCATCGTGAATCACGAGGTCCACACGGGTTACGAGACCTTGGTATCCGGTGGCCTTTATACTCATCTCAATCTACAACGCACAAAGCCCGGACGATGTTTCAGGTTTCGTGCTCGGGCCTGATCCGACCGTCGCAGATTTGCCCAGCACTGATCCGTTCGGCCTTCGATGAGTTGGCGATTGCCTGGCGCTGCGGTAAAGCAGCCACGAGCCAGCTGTGCAAACCATTCCATTGGCGCAAATGGAAATAAAATTATTACTGAAGGCGAAATTCTTCCCGGCGAATTTTTGTAAGATCAACATATGAGTTCACTCACCGGCCATTACGGCGGCCACAAAGCGCGCGCCCGGTTATCCAGGTTAAGGCGATTAATGATCGACATGATCCGATTCTCCAGGCTTCCTACGAAGGAATGCAACCGAACGACCGCTTTGACCAGGCCGTGGAAGCAAACACGCGGCAGTATTCGCTGGGAATAAAAAGTCAACGGACGTTATGGGGCGCTTCATGACGCTGTAAAGGTGGAAAAACTACGAGGCTTCGGCAAATACGCAGCCGCAGCTCTGGCAGCGCCGTTAAGGCGCAGATCGGCAGTCATCATCAGTTTGACGCGACATCGATCTTTCGATCAGGCTCCAGCCAGAGGGCGGTAGCCACGCGAGTACAGGCTAATCGAGATATCGAAATTTCTGAATTAATTTTACTGGATTATTCTTTGATGATCCGCCACAGCCTAAGGAAGAAAGCAGTGGACCACTGTGACCTCGAAATGAGATCATCGACGCACCTGCCATATGCCAAGAATTTTCCGCTTTATTCTGTTCTCGCTTGGGCCAGCGAGACTATGGCCAAAGGGAAAGGGAGTCAAACAGCTACATTTTATCGTCGACAAGTGATGAAAGAGTTATAGTGGTTTATTCATTGATCATCACTAGTGTTTACGATCGCCCCTTCATTCCCCTGCCCGGGCAGAGACACAGAGGGGCGTTGAGAGAAAGTCACCAGAGTGATCGACAGCGGAGTTTACCGGGATAGCTGGGTGCTTAGGATGTTCAGTTTTTTTGCACCCTTCTTTAGTCCTTCCCGTCGAGGGGAAGGAAAGATGCTGACGACAGGCACAGTGACACTGAGGCAGCTGAAAATCCTCTGCGCCCGGCGTCGGGGAGAATCAGGCGGGGTTCGATCTGGCTTTGTAACCGAGAGTCAGAACCCGAGACCCGCAACTATTCATTTCCTTTTGCGTGCACCAGGGAAACGATAAACACATTCGTAAAGGTGCGCCTACCTTCTGAAGCAAGACTCGAAGTACTCATGGATCTGGTCTCGTCTTCGTACCATTCAGTGCCGCCTCGGACGCTCGTGTCGATCGCTATCGTCACCGAGAGCAAGGACGAAATTGTAACGCCAGCCATTCCAGCGCAGCGCCAACAACGAGTGGACTGGCATGGAGTTGAAGTGCTGGTGAAACCGACTGTTGAGCGAGGAACTACGACGCTTCCCGGCTTCCAATCCACCGAGTCGGTTCGCCATGTTCAGGCTGTATAAATGAATATCCGATCGCTGAGGAATGGTAACATGGAGCGCTGGGGCCTGTGGCGATGGGCTTTTTTGAAGGTCCAACCGAAATTGAAATAAAAGAGTCATACGTTGCCGGCGAGATCGAAGCTGACGTGTCTACGCTCGCGCTGCGTTCGTTCCATACCTGGAGCGGCATGTCCCATGTGGTCTGGACGAAGTTCACGACATCTTGAGTCCCCAGACCTGTCCCTACGTTGAAATAATCTTGCCCTCCGGCGGAAAGCGATCGGCAAAAATGAAATCGTTGTCAAAAATGAAGTTGAGATTGGCGAAACAGGTCGTAAAGGCGCTGGTGACGGCAAATATCTGACGAGCGTTTCCTCGCTCCATTGAAGTGTTGATAATCATGTTCAAAGAATCAAAACAAACTCCAGGATGCCACTGAAGGTCTGTTTTTTGCCATTTCGCTGCCCACACGAAGTGGCTCCGTGTCCGCTGAGAATATGACCATCTCTTCATAAAGATGCTTTTGTACTTTTACCAAAGTTTTTGGCGGGATTTCGCAGACGTAACTGTCGTTGGCTCCGCTTGTTTCTAAGATTGATAAACGCCCTGGTGCCGCCTTTATAACTTGTATGCAACTTCCAGTTTGCAGAGATCCTCGATGAAAAATCCCCGGTTAATCGGATTTCTGAAACGCTGCCAGGTATTGGTGTCTATTCATCGTATATTTGCCGACGCTCGAGCTCTCCTTTATAAACTCGACTACTTGAGCTTTAATAGCTTGTCGACAGGCAGCACAATTATTCGTTCGATTTCACGGATGCTTTCAATTACCCCGGGCGCGTATCGCATTCAGTACGGTTGGAGATCTCTTCGGTAAGTCGCTGCAACCGTTTTCGCGCGTCACTCTCTTCCAAGACTGAAACTGGCGGGCGGCGCGAATTCATAACTCAAAGTGTCCACGATCGCTTCATCGACGAGATCGATTCGGTTCGTAGCCGCATGGCAGCGGTGTGGCAGTCGAGATCGTCGATAATGCGAAAGAAGCATCGAATTTGATCAGGCGCGATCTTCGCGCCGCCATAATTGCGCGCGAGTGCCAGATCTGACGTCGTCGAACAAGACAGATCGTTCGTCGCTTGGACTATCGTCGTACATGATGTCCGCCGCTTGGCCGTCGCGCGAACTTGAAAATATCGCGGATCACCAGTACCGCCAGGGGATGCCCGCGCGATGTCGGTGCCATCGACGAACATCATGACAACCTCATCTGAATTGCGCAATATTCCAGTTATCGCCGAACCGGCGGCACAGTTCGTAAGTCAGCGTTTGGCCATCGCGGTATCGGCCAACACCGACGCCACCATGAAAGAGAAAGCCTTTAAGCGCTTCGCTCCAGATGTTCTTCCATCGATAACTACGGGCGGTGAGCTCCCGCAGTATCTCACGATAACGGGAGCCAACGAGCCCTGCCGGTATGGGCCTAAACTATCGTTTCACCTGCGGTGAACGATCCGAACTCGTCGCCGCAGACGCTCAAATGTGATAGCCACGTCGCTGTCGCAGCATTTTTGTGCTCTTCGCTGGCTCCTTGCTTTCATCCCGAGTGGGAGCCAGGCTTCGATCTGCCTCGAGCTCGGCGCCCTCGATCAACGCCTAAGATATCCACCAGATTAAGTCGGCAGAAACGAATCGAACGCGACGGCGCGGTCCGCATTCACGTGCTGGACCACCGACGCCTTGCGCACGTATCGGGATGTTGACCAGATCTTCCGCTTGCCAGTCATGGCGTTCGCCATCGAGAAGCGCGTAACCTCTTACCTTCTAAGATATACAGCACCGACCCCCGGTGTGCTTGCGCGCCGCTTCGCCCGCCCGCGAGGGATTTCCTGCTCGAACGACGATCATTGAGCGATCAGCCGTTATCGAGCGCGGGATGCAAGAACCACTTCATTTTGCCTTGACGGTTATTTTCCCAAGGCAGGTCGCGGCCTTTGATGAGCCAGGCGCCCTGGCGCTGGCGCTGCTGCTGGCGATCGCGCAGTTGATAGAGCCATTCGAGCAAGTTCTTCGATCTCGGTCGGCGTAGGCGACGCCAACATCTTCTTCGGTCGAGCGGATTTTATTCATCGCGCGCTCTGTCGGTCGGTCTTGGCTTGAAATCCGGGTGGTTTTCGATCTGCACCATTTCACTCGCACCCCATTCGAATAGCGCTCCGCTGATAAACGCGATCCACTTGGCCGGCTTGTCATCATAACGGTTGTAGTGCTTGTGCTCCACGCCCCCGGGCTTCGCTAAAGGCAGAAGCAGCAGGTCGCCTGCTTCCCCAATCGTGGCGTCAGCCACTCGACTTCTGTGGACCATCCCTCATCCCTCGATAATATAAATGACCAGGCTCTCGCCTTGATGACGGTGTTCAGCCCGGAGCGAACTCTGAGCGTCCTGAACAAAATATCTCCAATCGGCCCAAAACGGTCTCTGGCGTCTCGCGGCTATAGCGCGATCACGGCCACGTGCTGTTTCACCCAAGGCCTGGCGGGCATGACCCGAGCGCGCAATACTTCGCCACGGGTAAACGACCTCGGCCAGTGCGAAAGAGCGCTCACGCTCGTCGCGCGTTGATGCGCAATGGATTTCTGCTTCGCCATAGTAATCGCCCGTCACGTGTTCGCTCGATCGCGCACTGCCATATGCGTGTCTTCCTTCATAGAGTGAGTGAATCCGCCACAAACTCGCATCATGCTGACAAACCAGCCGACCGGTGGCATAGCGGTCAAGCTAACCAATCCATGCATCTGCCGGTGTGGGCAGGCGCCGGAGGCCCCGCGGTATTGAAACTCAAACAGAACTGGCTAGCATTCATCGTCACAGCAAACAACGCCCTTGAACACGAGGGACGACGAAGTTGCAAGCTCGGATTGACACATCTCCGCCAAACGCCTCAGATAGGAGCGCCACCGGAAACAGGAGCGCCGCGTCATGAGCAGATCACCGGCATTGTGCGCGAAATTCCTTCGCCTAGCGACCGTTGGCCGGTCGAACTCCGGCGGGCGTGGCGGCCGGAACTGGGAGAGCACCCCTGCAGCTCGCTGCGGAAAAAAGAAGGCACAGGCCTCAGACGTGATTACGGACGTGACCGCCACCATGCGCGACGCCTCTGCACGCTGGAATTTCAGAAGAAGTACGGCATCACGGTCGAGCTATTGGGAAGCTCCGGCCGGGAGGCGGTTGCTGCCCGCGGATCGCCGCTGAACGGAAGGCGGGGCAATTTCTCTTTCGGGATCATTTACATCCATCGGATCCACGACGGCGCCTCGAATCAATGATTCTGCCCATGGGAGTCGCACCGATCCGCTGAGCCTGGCTACGCTCATTCCACGGCTGACGTCGAAAGATCCGAAACGTGGCGCGGCGGGGCGATAGAATTTCTGGATCCGAACAAGATGGTTCTGGTGATGACTCTCTTCCATCGAGGTACGATCTTTACAACCCCAAGCTCGCCAACGCCAAGGAGTTCACGTCGCACAAAGATCTCCTCAACCCCAAATGGAGGGGAAAGAGATGCAGTGGCGGACGACCCGAGGAGGGCTGACCGGGCGTCGCGACTTTTACCTTTTTATCTTCACCCAGAGCTTGGCCCGATTTCATTCGTGCTTTGCAAAAGGCAGCAAATGACGATTCTAAGAGACTATGCGCAGGAGGTGGACGCCATCGGTCAAGGCCGCCATCCATTGCTCATCGGTACAGCAGACTTTGTCGTGATTAACAGAGCGAAACAAGCGGATACCGATCGCCATTGTGGACGCTCGGCAACTTCAAAGAGGGAACCGATGCAAATCCAACCAACGGGAATCTCGAAGTGCTGTTTAACAAGGCGCCGAATCCCAATGCGGCCAGAATCTATATTAACTGGCTCTTGGTCTAAAGAAGGACAGACCGTTTTTGCGCGCGCCAATGGTTACGTTAGCGCCCCGCTTAGACGTGCCGGACGGATCACACCGAGCCCCTGAGAGTGCCGCAGCCGGGCGCTATCAAGACTTACACGAAGGCGCTGATGCAAATCAAAGACAATTTACAGTCTCTGCTGCAAGAGGTGTTCGGAAACGCAATAGACGGTCGCTCAATAGCTGGTTCACACTGGCTTCGCTCCGTTCAACCGCTGCGCTCAGTTCGCCGTTCCCAACTCCCCCGATCGGTGGCAGTGGTTAATGCGCTTCTCCCCGCGGCCGCGGGGGATTGGATTGAACTGAACGTGGCTTGAACGAGTTGAACCGTTTGAACGGTTTCCTCAGGACAATCAGCGGATCGTTACGGCAGGCAATTGGCGGCATTCTCGACTCCACTCTGTTCTTTTTGCACTCTTCCAAAAACACCCGGCGAATTTCCGATCCTCATCCACATCGATCAGTGTGCCGCCTTCGCGTAAGCTGGTCGTTGACCTCGCGGTTGTTTCGGGTGCTTGCGTCGCGAATCGCTGGGGTTCTTAGTGGCTGCCGCCGAGCGCATCGCGCTCTGCCGAATCTGGGCCGCTATTGAGGTGCGTGGAAACCAGCCGTCGGGGGGCTGGGTAGATACCGCCCGGTTTCCAGTTGCATCTACCACCTGATCGCCTTTGCCGTTTTGAAAGCGTGCACGCCTCAACTCTCTTCGGCCATATAAAGATATCCTGTAGAGCGTACCACAAGAAGAATCGCTCCCTGCTGCATGATAGTGAGCTTTGTAGATGTCCGACGGCCACCGGAAATGTGACCGATCAAACTGTTATCCGCCATCTCGAAGCAGGTGATTCCGCCCCCGGCGACTTCGTAGGCATGAGTCGATCTGTGGCGACCCGCGCGTCAGCGATGAAATTCGTGTCCCACATGTTTGTCCTGCTCGCCCAGTAACGCCGATCGCTCATCGCAACGGCAAGATTCTTCGCCGTTGTAGCGTGACTCAAACGCATAGCTGTTGCTGAAAAACGAAACTGGGTCGCGGAAGAATCCATGATGATCGGGCAGTCGCGACCGCCGGCAGAAACGCCTGGTCGCGCGCCGTTATAATGCCGCTGTGCCAGGTGGCTAGCGGTGGCGCAAAGAGGCTGCCCTCCGACCATTCAAACGCTTGCTTGCGCATCCCATCGCACTCAAACCCTGGTGAAGCTGCCGCGGCCCTTAAGCACATAGAGAACTCTATCATACATGTGTCACTTCAGGTTCCAGGGCGGCCCCTGGAGGAATCTCGACAACGTACATACCGTAACGCTACCCACTGCCCTTTGAGTTGAATATAAGAACTGCTCCCACCCTCATGTGGGCCCAGGGCTTACGCGTGGTAGTTCGGTCACATCTCGACGGCGAGTCCGTCACAAATCGGAATGCCTTCTTGCTCCATCCACCGGCAGATAGGCAGCTTTTTGAGGCGACACAATTTCGTCCATCCTGGTTCCTCCGTTTGCAATGAGAGTTGACCCTTAAATAGTGTTTAGCGGTTTAGATTGTCAAGCCGCCGTCATAAAATCATTTGCGTGCGTGAAGGCGGAATTGATATGAGGTTGGGATATGCGATATCGACAGCGATCGTAAAGGTCGCTCGGCTGGCAAGGCAACAGTGTCTGATTCGATCCAACCACGGCGAGTATCCGAGAATAGCGTAGGAAGAGCGAGGGACGGAGGAGAGAGATGGGGAAAAGAATTTCTGCTGGCCTCTTTATTCTCCTTTGTGGGTGAACGGGTCCCGGGCGTGAACTGGCGCCGATTAACTTTGTCTCGTCAGGTCTCCGGTGGAATCGTCGAGGTGATCAGGTTGTCCCAGAAGCAGGGTTTCTTCAACAAGCAACGGGCTCGACGTCGCCATGATCTACGTTCCAAGCGGCGTGCTGGCGGGCGCAGACGGTGGTCTCGGGCCCGGCGTTGATCGCGAATGACTTCCGTGAGCGATATTCTAAATGCCACTGCCGCGGGCGCGCCGCTCAAGATCCTCACTGTGAATATCGACCGGTTCCATCATCTGTTCGTGGCTCGGCCGGGCATCAGCTCGCCGAAAGACATGAAAGGCAAAAGAGTTGCGGTTAGGCCGCTACGGCGCGTTCTCCGATATCGAGACTCCGATTTCTTATCCGCCAATGGGGCATGGACCCGGACCGGATGTGCAAATTCTTCAGATTGGCACTCGGCGGTAGCGCTCCGCGGCATTGATCAGCGGCGGCGTGGATGGCGCCGGTGACGCCGGCATTTGTGCCGGTGGCAAGAAATGCCGGACTCAATGTGGATCTTCGATCTGTCGACGATTAAGAGCAGATTCGCAAACATTGGATTGATTGACACAGGAAAACGATCCGCGAACAGCCACGACTCCGTCAAGGCGACGGTGGCCGGCCTGGTCGATGGAATCAAATACTGGAAGACTAATCCTGAGGTGCGGTGAAGACTTATCTAAGACAGATCCACAAGGTCTCCGGTCGCGGATATCGACAGCATCTATGAAGATGGGAGCAGAACGATCCGCTCCGGAGCCGATTCCTGATCTAGACAGCATCCAGACCGCTTGGGAAAGCATCCCGGAGTTGAAGGCGCGAGGACCAGTGGATTTTAGAAAGTTTGTCGAACCGCGCTTCATTGAAGAAGTGCTACGGGAAATGAAATGAAGGCGGAGCTAATTTAAGTCGAGGAGAAAAATGAAAACCGATTTGCGCGCCTGGCTAAACGCCGTCGAAGCTCACAGCGAAATCAAACTGTCCACGGCGCCGACTGGAACAAGCGAGATCGGCACGTTAGTTGAGCTTAACGCCAAAGCGCGCGGGCCGGCGTTGCTGTTCGATGACATACAGGATTATCCCGCGGGTTTCGTCTGCTCGCAGGAGCGATGTCCAGCGCCAAACGCTTGTCATTGACCTTGGGAATGTCGCTGGATCTTGAAGGCTTGAATTTGATTCGCAGCATGAAGGACAAAATGCGTGGCTGGAGCGATGAGCTCGGAGGAGTTTCCGCCGATGCCGGTCAAGGACGGCGCGATCTTTCAAAACATTGATGAAGGAGATCGGGTCAACCTGCTGAAATTCCCCGCGCCGTTATGGCACGCCGATGACGGCGGGCCGTTATATCGGCACCGGCTCGGTGGCGATTATGCGCGAGCGTAACGGCAATTGGGTCAATCTCGGCACCTACCGAGTGATGATTCATGATGAGAAGAGCGCGGGGATCTTTATTGCCCGGGCCATCACGGCCGTATACATTATGGAGAGCTATTGAAGGCAGGAGAGCCGTGTCCGGATTGCGATCTCCGCCGGGCACCATCCGGTGTTTTGTTCGCTGGTTCTTCTGCCTTGGCGCCGGGGTGTCCGAATATAATTACGTCGGCTCGGTGTTGCACGAACGTATCCCGGTGGTCGCCGGCCGCTTGACCGGTCTGCCGTTGCCGGTGTTCAGCGAAATCGTTCTCGAAGGCTTTCTTTATCCCAATGAGTTCAGCGAGTGAAGGACAGTTCGGTGAATGGCCGGGCTACTATGTGAGCGACTGCCAGACCGGAACCGGTCATCCAGGTGAAGGCAGTTTACTATCGCAACGATCCGATTATTTTAGGCGCGTGGCCGGGGCGGCCGCCGCACGACAGCACCTATCGCCATTCGATCATCAAATCCGCCAACCTTTGGGAGCTGCTCGACGCGCGCGGATCAGCGGTATCACGGGGGTCTACCGGCCGGAATCGGGCGGGGAAATCTCTTGACGCTTGTGAGTCTTAAGCAGGCCTACGACGGCCACGCGCGACAGGTGGCGGTGGTTGCTTCACAGCTTTTGCAACCTTCTTACCCGACACGCTATGTGATTGTGGTTGACGACGACATTGACGTCACGAACCTGGAAGACGTCATGTGGGCGGTCTGCACGCGGAGCGATCCGATCTCGCTCGATCACGCTCATCGACCACACGCGCGCGAATTTTTCTCGACCCGATGGTGCGGTCGCGCTTCGACGAAAATGCCGGCCACATCGAGCTCCTGCGCGTTGATCGACGCCTGCCGCCCATTTCCATTACGCGATCGCTTTCCCAAAGTGGCCGAATCGAGCGCGGAGTTCAAAAACAGATCAGAGAAAAATGGGCGGGGATCTTAAACCTGTAATACAATGGCAGTCAAAGCGATAAATGGCAAATTTCGCGTGCTCGGCCGCGCGCTGCAGCGCGAGAACGGGCTGGGAAAAGTTACCGGACAAACTCATTTTACGGACGATGTCATTCGCCCCGACGTGGTCTGGGGTAAGTTCCTGCGCAACTCGGACCTAAGTCCTGGGACGCCTACCTGAATTTGCGCGCCACGATGCGCTGATTTTGCCGCTTAATCGACCAAATCGTCCGACTAACGGTGTGCATAATAGGTTCCACAGTTCCCGACAGAGGTGTAACACGATGCACACGATTCTAAGACTTCCGGATGTGAAGCGAAGCGCAGGGCTGTTGCGTAGCACAATTAACCTGTCGCATTACGCAAAGCGCACTATTTCCTAAGCCAGTGAGCCTTGGCGGGCGCGCCGTGGGCTGGTTGAAGCCGAAGTCCAACAGTCGTTACAGCGACGAGTGAAGCGAGCCGCAGTGAAAGCAGCGGCGTGGGGGCAACTGTGGGGGCACGACGCAATTTTTGAACTGAAAAACGTCATACCGTACCAATACTTAGCAGTAATAATGTGGTTCCCCCCGCCCCACCATTGCACTCGCTGTCAAAATTCGATGGCGAAATAGCATTACATCATATTGTTGGTCCGTGTCTGGAGCCAGTCGTTCAGTTTGGCTCTTGTGATCGATCTTTAGATGATCATCTCGATGATCGCCGCCGGTCCATAAGGCGCGATCATTCCGATGATTCTCACCGCCTTCGGCCGAGACCCGCAGTCTTCTTCCATCATTCTCACGACGGTGACGGACGTTGTAGAATTTTTCAGTATCTCGCGGATCGCGACGATGCTGGCGAGCAGCGCTTCCAACCTGATAGAAAAATTCTATGCGTATCCCGATGGCCACATACCGGGTTCAGTTTAACCGCGCTTTTAAGTTCTCCGATGCCAAGGCGATCGTGGCCTATCTGCATGACCTTGGGATCAGCGACTGTTATGCATCGCCCGTGCTCAAGACTCCCGCCGATAGCGACAACGGCTATGATGTTTGCGATCACAGCCAGTTGAACCCTGTGTTGGGCAGCGAGGATGACTTCGAGGCTTTCACCTCAGCGCTAAGCAAACACGGCCTGGGGCTTATTCTCGGACATAGTGCCCAATCACATGGGTATCGGCGAAGCCTGCAATGCTTGGTGGATGGATGTCCTGGAGAACGGACCCAGCTCCAGCTATGCATCCTACTTTGATATCGACTGGCACCCTGTGAATCCGCAACTGGAAAACAAGGTGTTGCTCCCTATCCTCGAAGACCAGTACGGCAACGTGTTGGAAGAGGGCAAACTGCGGCTTGCCTATGAGGACGGGGCCTTTTTCATCCACTACTACGAGACCAAGCTTCCCGGTGGGGCCGCGCACTTATAGCAGTATCCTTGGACATCGCCTCGACCAGTTGACGGAAACTTTGGGTAAAGACAATGAATCGCTACAGGAGCTCCAGAGTATCCTTACCGCTATAAGCTACCTTCCGCCGGGCACCGAAGTGGATCCGGAAAAGCTGGAAGAACGTAAACGGGAGAAAAGAGATTATCAAACGGCGCATTGCCTCGCTTCTTCAGACCAGATCCTCAAGTGAGAGGCGCCATTGACACGGCCCTGCGAGAGTTTAACGGCACGGTGGGCGAGTCGCAGAGCTTTGATCTGCTGGACAGATTGATTGAGGCGCAGCCCTATCGCCTCGCCTTCTGGCGAGTCGCCGGGGAAGAGATCAACTACCGCCGGTTTTTCGATATCGATAAACTTGGCGGCGATCCGCGTGGAATTACCCGAGGTTTTCCAGGCGATCCACCAGCTCATTTTTCGGTTTCTTGCGGAGGGAAAAGCTACCGGTCTGCGGGTGGATCACCCAGATGGCCTCGTGGGAGCCGGCGGCTTATTTCCGCCAGCTCCAGCAAAGCTATGCCACGCAGAAAATCCCACCACTCCATGATACCTTAGCGAACTCCAATCGAACGCCGGCACCCCTGTGGCCGTTATATGTGGTGGCCGAGAAGATTCTCTCAAAAGGAGAATCTTTGCCCGAAAGATTGGGCGGTTTATGGCACAACCGGTTATGACTTCTTGAACCAAGTCAACGGCATCTTCATCGAGCATGCCAACCGCGAAGCCGTTGACAAAATCTATAGAGACTTCATCGGGAAAGAAATAAACTTTCGCAATCTGATCAACTCGACCAAAAAATGACCATGTTAATTTCCCTGGCCAGCGAGATCAACTCCCTAAGCCATCAACTCGATCGCATCTCCGAGAGGAACCGTCACTATCGAGACTTCACGCTCAACAGCCTGACCTTTGCCATTCGCGAGGTCGATCGCCTGTCTTTCGGTCTATCGTACCTACAACGATGCGTCGACGGGCACGGTGGCAGAAAGGGATCAGAAATATATCGAGGCCGCCGTGGAAGAGGCGAAGAGGCGGAACCCTCGTACCGCACGGGCTCTCTTCGACTTTATCCAGGAAACGCTGCTGCTCAGAAACCTGCAGCATTTCCGCGTTGAGGACCGGCGACAAGTGATCGACTTTGTGATGAAGCTTCAACAGCTTACCGGACCGGTGATGGCCAAGGCTGTGGAGGACACGGCGTTCTACGTCTATAACCGCTTGACCTCGTTGAACGAAGTTGGGGGTGATCCCGAACAGTTCGGACTGCCGCTGGGGTCCTTTCACCGGCAGAACCTTACTCGTCAACGCGATTGGCCGCACTCGATGCTCACCACCTCAACTCACGACACCAAACGCAGCGAGGACGTTCGAGCCCGTATTAACGTGCTGTCCGAGATCCCAGTAGAATGGGAGGCGGCGGTGAGACGCTGGAGCAGGCTCAACGCCGATAAAAAATCGGAAGTGGATGCGGAGCTCGCGCCCGACTGCAACGATGAATACCTGTTTTACCAGACGCTGGTGGGCGCCTGCCCTGCTGAATCGTATACCCCGAAGAGTTTGCCGATTTTCGGGAACGCATCGGTGCATACATGGAGAAGGCTATCAAGGAAGCCAAAGTCCACACAAGCTGGGTCAACCCAAACGAGGCTTACGATCACGCAGTGAGCAAGTTCGTAAAGGAGGTTCTTGTTGCCGACCCGGAGAACAGTTTTCTGAGCGACTTTATGCAATTCCATCAGAGGGTGGCTTATCCGGGCATGTTGAACTCTCTCTCGCAGACGATTCTAAAGATCACCTCGCCTGGAGTCCCGGACTTCTATCAGGGAACAGAACTCTGGGATTTTAGCCTGGTGGATCCCGATAACCGCCGCCCGGTGGACTTCGGTAAACGAATAGAGTTCCTCGAAGAACTAAAGCAGCGGGAGAAGGAAAATCGTTCTGCTCTTATTCAAGACCTGCTTGCCCGTTGGGTTGACGGCAAGATCAAGCTCTACGTGACTTACAAGGGTTTAAGTTTTCGCCGGTCCCACAGGTCTCTGTTTGAAGAAGGAAACTACATCCCGATCGAGGCTTTCGGCGGAACCAGAGATCACATCTGTGCATTTGCGCGGCAGAAGGGTCAGGCCTGGGCTTTGGTGGCGGTGCCGCGGCTGATCACGAAACTCCTCAGAGGGGAGAGGCCGCCTTTAGGCGAGGAGACGTGGGGTTCCAGTGCCCTTGTGCTGCCGGAGGATACTCCCGAATCTTGGCTTAATATCCTTACGGGTGAAGAGCTAAAAGTCATTGTTTCGGGACAGAGAAAACTTTTACCCTGGCGAGTGCTCTGCAGAGCTTTCCGCTGGCCTTGCTCACGCCTTCGAAATCAGAGACTTCGGCCGTTCGTTAGCCGCTTGTGTTAATGTTGCTCTTCCTTTGCCATTTCTGAACACAATATCCCAATTCAGCCCGACACCCATTCTCGACCACTTCACGTCTCCGTTTTGTGCTGGCTGAATCCGTTATCCTCCTTGACAACGGTTCAAGGGATCGGCTAGTGCTACAAAAGCAGCGGGATAATTTGATTCGGTGCGTTACCGTCGGCCGGCTGTTTGCGTTTAGGGAGGTAAGTTCATGAAACCACAAGAATGGCGACAGAAATTAGGTGATTGCGTAAGAGATCTATTTCTTTCGCAGGAAATGCAGCATTTCTACTCGCTTGAGATGACGACGGAACGGGCGCGGATCTATCTGTTGCAGTTGGGTATTTACGTCCGCCAGCGCAGAAATTTTTGGCCGCAGGTGGCGGCGAATTGCCCGGAGTTCGACGTCAAGCAACGGATCATGGAGCACGAGCACGAAGAGTTGGTCGAAGATGAGCACTCGAAAGCCGGCCATCTGGATCTTATTTTTCGCCAGGGCAAGGAGCTGGGACTCAGCGTAGAGCAAGTTCTGAAGGCTGAGGCTCTGCCAACCACGAAGGCGGCGATTTATGGCTGGTTTTGGATCGCACGGAATCGGCCGTGGCAGGAGGCGATCGCCGCTTCAACTATTGCCGAATGGACGAACGACGACCGGCTGTTGGGCGACCTCGGCGGTGGTAATTGCACCCGGCTTTACAAAATCTGGAAACGAGATCTGAACTTCAGCGACGGACAGATGCCTAACTTTACGGCGCACAGCAAGGCCGATGTGAAACATTCGGACATGTTTATTGACGTACTTGAGAAATACGTTGCTCCCGGTAGAGAACAAGACGTTCTCGATACCGCTAAAGAATCGATGGATCTCCATCGCGCCTATTTCGGCGGGATGGCTCATGCGATGTCGAAAGCGTCCTGATGCCGATAGCCGAGGAGGAAGCCGATGAAACTTACCGAGCTGGACAGCGAATTAGAAAAACCAACTCTCCGGTTTTTGGAAGACGCGCGTTCCGTCGCATTCGTCCGAGGCGCCGTATCTCTGGAAGTGGGAACCGCTCCTTGACGGCTTGTTGAAGGCCAGCGAGAGCATCGGTATCGAACAGGCGGAACGTCGCGCCATCCGTCTCGTGAGTCCTCATCTTCCGATCAAGTCGACCTCGCACACCCTTCAATTCACCTTTTCTATCGTGAATCCCGGCGAGGTGGCGCGGGCGCACCGTCATAACATGGCGGCGATCCGTTTCGTCGTCCAGGGGAAAGGGGCGTACACCGCGGTTGACGGCGAAAAATTTCCGATGGAAGAAGGCGACCTAATCCTCACCCCCAACTGGACCTGGCATGAACATCACAACGAATCCGAAGACCCCATCATCTGGTTAGACGGGTTGGATGGTCCGCTGATCCAGTCTTTGAACGTTTTGTTCTTTGAAGATTACGAAAACGATGAACAGCCGATCACCCGCCAGACCGGTGAGTCCCTAAGCCGTCTAGGGCTTCGCCCGGTCGCCCAAAAAGATAAAGATCATCTGCGCGGGGTTCCCTTTCGCTATGCTTGGAAGGACACCTACAAGGCGCTCAAGACCATGGGCGACAGCGACCATGATCCGTACGAAGGCGCATTGCTGCGCTACGTCAATCCGGCCACGGCTGGATTCACTTATCCCACGATGTCGTGTGAAGTCCAGCTTTTCAAAGCCAGAGAGAAAACCAAGGTGCATCGTCACACCAGCACAGCGCTCTACCATGTCTTCAAAGGACAGGGCCGCACTGCCGTGGGAGAAGGTCATCTCGAATGGAAGAAGGGAGATTCTTTTGTCATACCGCTTTGGCAGTGGCATTCTCACGAGAATTTCGCCGATGACGAGGCGATTCTCTTTTCCATCAATGACAGACCCGTGATGGAAGCGCTTCAGCTATATCGGGAAGAAGTGGAAAACTAAAATCCCTCGCTCGCACCGCCCGGATAAGCGAGCGCCGTAATGTCTACATGGCTCCTCCCGTAACGATTAAGCTCGCCAGCCGCGCCTATGACGGAATCCTGCCTATCCTGCGCGGTCAGATAGGAATACCGGGATTCGATCTTGATATCATCGAGACTGAAGACGTCCCCGCAATGTTCGCGGGAATGTTCAAAGGGAAGTACGACGTCTCGGAGATGTCTCTGGGTGAACTGATCTACTACACTTCAAGAGATCTGGCCGACTTCGTTGCCATTCCGGTTTTTCCATCGCGGATGTTTCGGCATGGGTTCATCTTTTGCCGAAAGGCGTTAGACATCAAAACCCAACGGAGCTGAGCGGGAAGAAAATCGGCTTTCTGCGCTGGGTGCAGACGGCGGCGATCTGGATGCGCGGCATGCTGGTGGATGAATATGACGTTTCAGCGAGAGATACCCGATGGTACGTCAGTTCCATGCATCATTGGGACGACGCTGATCCCGGCGCTACGGTAGTACCGCGAGACGGTTCGGCCATTCAACGGATTCAAAACAGCGGGAAGAGTACCTCGGAGCGCGCCTGTCGAGCTTTGTTTGACGGCGAGGTCGACGCTCTTGGCGTAACGGAGTCTCAGCTTCCCTTATTGCTGGCGAACAGTGATGTCAAAAGGCTGTTCGAGAACTCCCGCGAGGTCGAGGAAAACTATTTTCGCAAGACAAAAATCCTGCCGATCATGCATGTCATGGCGCTAAAAAGACTTGGCCGAGAGACATCCGGAGTTGCCTGGAGAACTCTTTCGCGTCTTCTCGGAGTCAAAGCGATGGGCGCAGCGGTGGCGCCGTACAATTCCAAGCCTGGTTGAGGCTTGGCCGAACCAAACTCTTGACGAAGAGGGAAGGTTTTCGAGACCGACCCCTGGGCCTATGGGTTGGAGGCCAATCGTCATGTGCTCAATAAGTTCCTTTCGTATTGCTACGCTCAAGGAATCAGCGCGAGAAAAATAGCGCCGGAAGAGTTATTTCATTCCGGTACGGTTAATCTTACGGAATAATTCCTATACCTGATTTAGGGAGGTTCTATATGGCGAAGCCTGAAGTGAAAACAAATGACGCTACGAATGCTTGCGACCTTCGCGATTGGCTCGATGGCGTGCAAAAACTGGGACAATTGGAACATATCTCCGGTGCCCATTGGGACTTGGAGATCGGGGCGCTAACGGAGATCATCCTGGAGCGGCTGTCGTCTCCTCCGGCGGTCATGTTTGAGTCGGTTCCCGGTTATGATCCCAATCGCCGCGTTCTCGCCAATATGCTCGAAACTCTGGAACGCACCGCGCTGACACTCAACCTGCCGACGGATCTGAAGACGATTCCGCTGATAGATGCTTTGCGGGCGAAGTTACGGGCGCTTCAGCCGATCAAACCGGCAATCGTTTCCACTGGTCCCGTAATGGAAAATGTCGCGCGGAGCGAACAGATTGACCTGCTCAAGTTTCCGGTGCCGCGTTGGCATGAAGGTGACGGCGGTCGTTACTTGGGAACTGCCCATCTCGTGATCACGCGCGATCCTGAGACCGGCGTGGAAAACGTTGGCTGTTACCGAGTGATGCTGCACGACAAGGACAAAGTGGGTCTTTATATCTCTCCGGGCAAGCATGGCAAAATGCACTACGAGAAGGCGATGCGAGCGGGAAAGCCCTTTCCGGTTGCAATGGTGTTCGGCCAACATCCGCTACTGTTCATCGCAGCGTCTCAGGCCGTTCCTTTCGGAGTTAACGAATATGAATGGACCGGGGGCTGCTTGGTCAGCCGGTAGAAGTGATGGAGGGGCCGTTAACCGGACTGCGGTTTTCCAGCTACAGCTGAAATCGCTATCGAGGGAGAAATCATTCCTGGGGAATCGTTACCTGAAGGCCCGTTTGGCGAGTGGCCCGGTTATTACGCCAGCGCCCAGCGCGCCGAGCCGTTCGTGCGAGTGAAGGCTCTATACTATCGCAACGATCCGATCATTTGTGGCGCTGCGCCTTTCAAGCCAACTATTCACGGCATGTATCGGTCCTGTTTGCGCGCGGCCACAGTTTGGAACGGAATGGAGCAAGCCGGTGTTCCGGATATCCATGGCGTCTATCTCCCTCCGCCGGCGCAACGATTCATGATCGTTGTGGCGATCAAGCAGCGGTACCCTGGGCACGCAAAGCAGGCTGCTCTGGTTGCTTGCCAGTGCCATGCCGGCGCTTACCTGGGCCGCTACGTGGTCGTTGTAGATGAAGACATCGACATCACCGATCTAAACGAGGTTGTCTGGGCGATAGCCACGCGCTCTGATCCCGCTACCTCGGTTGATATTCTGCGCCGTACCTGGAGTGGCCCCCTCGATCCCATAATCCCTCCCGGCCAGAAGGGCCATAATTCACGAATGATCATCGAGGCCACTCGTCCCTATGAATGGCGCGATCGGTTTCCCAAGATTAGTCAAATAAGCAACGACACGCGAAAACAATTTTCCACGAAGTGGGAGAAACAACTTGCCGCTGTGCAAGCACGGCATGCGCGAGCGAATGTAAGGCAAAATTAGCACGCCCATAGACCGTTACTTCCCTCCAATCCGGGTTGCAAACTGGGAGTGGCAGCATTGCCTAGTGAAATAGCAAACCCTATCAACTGGCCGAAAACCGTAATGATTGGCCAATTTTGTCCATGTCAGGCGGTTCGCTTCGCTTTATTGTGCTTACCTAGAGTTCTCTACCCGCCATGGAATTCTTTGGAATTATAGCGTCTTAGGTCCTAAGAGAGCGACCTTGGGCTAATTGGCACGGGTTGTGCTCAATAGCGATGTTGTTAGGAAAATTGCAGTACTTCAAGTGTTGGAAGGAGAACAAAGCGGATGGAAGAGATAATGACCCCGTCCGAAGTGGCAGCCCTGCTCAAGATCCACCTTAAGACCGTCTATAAGTTGGCTGAGCGGGGAGTAATTCCAGGGAATCGAATTGGCCGGAGTTGGAGATTCAGCAGGAACGATGTCCTGGAACTAGTGTCCAGCAAGTCGATGGGTTTATCGGACAACGGCGATGGTGACTCGAAAGCGAGTGCTGTGGCCGGAAAGTAATCGATCATTCCTCGGAGCCGTACTACGATGCTTTCCCTAGGTCATATCGAGCACTGTACGGCTTGCTTCATGAGCGGAAAAAGTGACTTAGCCCTCAAGCCACCTTCGATTCGTTTAGAAGCACTATTTCCTCATCAATAGTCTAGCCTAGATGAAAGTGGTGCGGCCGTTGGTTTTGGGAAAGACTTAATGAAAGAGGAGCAAGCCTGCGAGAGGCTAATGCAGGCGCTGCATGAGATGCAGACGCAAATCGAAGAAGGAGTCATTCCCGTGGCGGAGCAGGTTGTTCAACGAGAAGTCGAACGACTGCGAAGTCAGTCGGAGCAAGAAAAGTCGATTCTTCAAGAGTGCCTGGCGCATATTGACCAGAGCATTTTGAACTGCCGAGCCCAAATTGACGAGTATCGCCAGACGCGCTCTGACCTTGTGGCGCTCAATGAGCGTCTCGCCAATCTCGGGGCCGAATCGGTGGTGGTCCCAGATCATTTTTCCGCGGAGAATCTCGGAGATATGATTTTGGCACGCCTCCAAGGATTGCGTGCGAAAGGTAAGATTTGACTCTTTGGACTCAATGGGTTCACAGCTGATCACCCCTTTCTCGCCTCTCTAATTTTGCGTTTCGTGCTTTGCTGTTGCGTCCTATCCTGCCGTTGACTTTTTAGCGTTTCAATAATAGAAGGCCCTCTGCTGGTCGAGTGCCTTAGACTACGGGAGGGTTCATATGTTTTGCCATTCTACCAACACTGCTTCGTTTTTCTCCAACCTTATGGCTGCGCTCATTTTCTCGCTCTCTCTGGCGGGGATTGCTGCGGCGCCAGGGGCAGCACCCGTCTGGGGACAGGCGCGCTTCAGCATAACACCACGGGCCAGTACAATACCGCCAGCGGAGTCGATGCCCTCTGCGGGCAGCACTCACGGGCGAGCACCAACACCGCCAGCGGCGTCAATGCCGCTCATGGTCAACGACCACGGGCGAGCGCGCAACACCGCCAGCGGAGTCAGGCACTCGTTAGCGGCACACCACGGGCGATACCAACACCGCCAGCGGAAACGGTGCGCTCATAACAACGCCGCGGGCGACTTCGGCGCCGCCATTGGGTTCGGAGCCGATGTGTCTGCTGGGAATCTGACCAACGCTACGGCTTCTATCGGCAGTTGCAGCCACCGTCAATGCCAGCAATAAGGTCCGCCTGGGAAACACTGCTGTCACGGTGATCGAAGGGCAGGTGGCGTTTACTGTCCGCTTCGGACAAGACCAAGAAGGAAAACTTCCAGCCGGTGGATGGAGAAGCAGTGCTGGGAAAGATTCGCGGCTTTGAGCTGTCGAGCTGGAACTTCATTGGCCACGATCCTAAAGAGTTTCGCCACTATGGTCCCATGGCGCAAGACTTCTTTGCGGCCTTCGGCCACGACGGAGTGGGACAGATCGGCTCGGAGACGACGATCAACTCCGGCGACCTGGCGGGGATTCTGATGATCGCCGTGCAGGCGCTGGAGAAGCGCACGGCGGAGCTAAAACAGAAGGAGGAGCAGCAGATTGCAGTGCTGGAATCGAAAGGTCGAAGAGCTAACGCGGATTGTGCTTGCTTCTGGGCACTTATCAAACAGCGAGCTAGTCAACGCCTTCCTACCGGCGTTGCGACCATAGATTATAAATTTGTAGGTAAAGATTAAAGTTGTATCCCGCCTGGCAAGTGCGACCTTTTGGTATATTCGTTAATGGTTTCTTTTAACGTCTGAGGCGAGACCGGTTTTATCAAGTAGGTTGCAATACCCACTCTCGAAGCTTTTTCCTCCCATAGTGCTGATATCCATGCCGTAACCGCCACGACGGGAATGTGAGAGGTTTTGGGATTCTTTTTAAGTATCGCGGTTGTCTTGATTCCGTCGGCATCCGGCAGATCCAAATCCATGAAAATTAGGTCAGGGCACTCTGCTTCCGCGTATGTGATGGCTTCTTGGCTGTTGCTGGCCTTTATAACCTGATGTCCAAACTTTGTTACAAACAGACCCAGGATCTCACGAGAGTCTTTGTTATCTTCGACAATGAGAATTTTTTTCATTATGATCTTGCCGCTGCCTTATGAAGTAAGTATTCTGCGATCCCTCGCTGAACACGCCGATTCTTTCGCCGCTGGTCAATCCCATTAGATAGAAAGAACCCGATCCGCCCAAGTGCTACGACGACGACCGAGGCAATGAGCCAATAAGCGATCTCTTGAAACATCGTTCCTCCGTTTCGGTAAGGAAGACAGAGCAACGCCAATGCCTCTGTGAAATGAGAGAAGAGCTCCGCAGATTAGGACGGATTTACCGAGAACGTCCAAATCTAGCAACATCAGGATGCCTGCTCTATGACCTGAGAAATGGTAATGGGCTAATCAGCCCGGTACTTTCATCGTGCGTTTTTATAAGCGTACTTACGCTGCGGGGTTTACCGGTCTCTCCTGGAAGCGTGAACATCTAAGTGATACTAGGAAGCACGAACGTCTATAAATTCGTCTCACACAAACTATTGCAGCAAATCTATTGCTAATCTTTTACTCGCATGAAAATGGACCGCAGGAGAGTGACAAAGATGCAGCCGTCAGCAAAGCGGTAAAAGAAATTTTCTTAAAGATAAGATTGGTTGCAACCACATTGGAACCTTATTTGTTACCTCCTTCCGGCACTCGTCAAACCAGCGAGTAGGAATGATGTACCAGTGGGTTCCCCCTAAGTACTTTAGCACGCGTTTTGGCAAGGGCGTTGATATCCGGTCTCCCAATCGCCGGGTCCTTAGCTCGCGGACGGGGACGAAAGAGAAACTATAGGCCGTAGCCTAGCGGGCTAAAACGCCCGCCTTTCGTTCATCAGAATGCGTTGTAGGGTTTTCTTACACTCTTCCCATTAGAAGCTTTTGGTACTCCTGCGTCGATTTACACACACTCGCGTCGGCTGATGTCGTGGCCCCGTCGCTTGCTCTATCGGGTAGCTTGCAAAACGCTTATGGTTAGAAATAGGGGTCAATATGCCGAAAGCTGAAAACACATTAGATGCGCTTGTTGAAAACATAATGGAGCAGCATGTCATCGAAACAGCAACACAATCGATCCGCTGGAGCTGAATCTCACCCGGTCAATTCAACCGGTTTTACCCATTCCTCAGGACAGGCTGTTGTCGAGTTCACCTTAGTATTCTTGCTTTTCCTGGTCATCGCCTGGATACCAGCCGACTTTGGCCTAGCATTTTTACAGGACAACTGGCGCAGAACGCTTCGCGCGAAGCTGCGCGCATTGCAGCGGCGGATCCAAATCTAGCTACCGCTACTGGGAGCTGCAATATGCCCTGCTCGTCGGCGCCCGGAGGAACCGCTCTAAAGGCGGCGGCCGACAGAATGTCCCGAGCGCCTCTTGCCCGGGGCGCTAATATCCGTGACCTTAGAACCTCCGGCCGCGAGCGAACTGCAACCGTCTGGTGGAGGTATCAGTTTCTGGAGAATATAACTACTTTTTCTACCAACTCTTAAGGGCGATGGGCAACACAATACCCGACACCTTAAATATCGTAAGATCAACAAGTATGAGGTGGGAGCACCAGCCCGGTTGCCAGGCGTAAACTAAATTCAAAATTGGACCAATATATGGGGTATAGAGAAATGAAAATGACTATCAAAGAGAACTTGTGCCGAAGAAAACAGAATGGGTCAAAGTGTCGTCGAACTGGCGCTCATTACTCCTCTGGTGCTGATTGCTTTGTACATTCCAGCGGATTTCGGCATCGCGTTTCTTACAGCCCATCTTGCTCAGAATGCGGTTCGTGAGGGCGCACGAATCGGTTCTGGATTGACCTCCGCAAATCCCAGTAATCCCATTAGCGGATAGTCGGGGAGCAACGATCAGGGATGCGGTCCTTGCCAGATTGCCGGCACGCTTATCCAGCCCGAGTGTAAACGTGAAGTTCTATTTTTCGGGTGAGGCGGCGACTTGCATGCAGGTAGTGGAGGTGACAGCAACCGGCACTTACGATTATCGGCTTATACCATCTGATGGGACTGATTGGAGTGACTATTCCACCATCGGAGCCTATAAGTCGAACGACGCAAATGCGCCACAACTACCAGCGACCTGAAAACAATACTCCGATTTGCACTGCGATCGGTTTTGACCAGACGTACTCTAATTAGAGCGGGAGGCTTTTATGCATGCCATTGATAATCGAGCGAGGCATCGGTTTTGGTCTTTCGTAACCTTGTCGATCGTTTTGCTGTTAGTCATGGTCGGGATGGGCCTGGATACGGGCCATTTGGTTTACGTCCGGGCGCAGGGACAGGCTGCCGTGGATGCGGCCGCCCTTGCGGCGGCGTCGGCGATTCCGACAGGTAGCAGCACCCAAGTGAGTGACAGAGCGGTCGCGTTTAACTCGGAAAACAATTACGCCGACAGCTCTAATAACTTGATCACGGCTACGAACGTTACTTATGTCCAGTACTCTCCGACCGACGGGAGCATTAACACTTCGGGAGTCAGCATAGCCAATGCTAACGGCGTCCGCGTTGCGCTGGAAGATACCAACCCGCACACCGGAGCTAATCCGGCAACGGCGATGATATCGCGGGTGTTTTTAATGCCCTTGTTGAACTTGTTCGGGCATGACGTCGATGACACAGCGAGTCTAAACGTAAGCGCGGTTGCCGTAATAAAGGCCGCTCCCGGGCTTCCGATCGCCATTGAAGAGGCGAGATGTTCGCAGCCTAATCCACAAAAACTTCTTCAATCGAGCAGTCAGACGGACAACTCAGGTTATACAACCTATTGGATCAATAACGCGAGCGCGTCAGTGATTAGAGATCTCTTAAAAACGCTAAGACCTGTGGTGGGGGCATACCTTCGGTCGGCGTTGGATTCCCCACAAACTTGAACAACGGGCAAATCAGCAGCGTATACAGCGACTTCGCGGACGTTTTTAAGGATGATCCGAGTCAGTGCTACTTAATTCCGGTAGTGAGAAACGGCTCTAACTGGAACCAGACGGAGAAGATCGTGGACTTTGCTAAATTTTGTCCCGACGCGAAAGATCCAGTCGTCAAAAAGGGCAGCGACAAGATACCTATATGGAACGGTTACCTGCGGACAGAACCCGTACAAGCACGACGAACGTAAGTTGCTACGTTCCCACGTTGGTCCGGGATGTCAAATCGGGAATGTAAAGGTAATAAAATCGCTTGAAATAGGCTCCCCTACACTGTGTGCTGAGTAAGATCTCAACGCGAATACTGAAGCCATAATTCGAAAGCACTACGCCTGCCCATGTCCAATCGCACAAAGACCTTGCAGTCAAGAATCTTAATAATATTGGTAGTTGTATCCGGTATGGTGGCTATTGCCACGAGAGGTGCCTTCAACAAAGAGGGACGAGTAATAGTGGCCGATGTAGATGGGCAGATCGTTTACGCTTCTGATCTGGAAAAAGCGCAGCCAAAGCACTTTCTGAGCAACGGCAACGTTTGTATCATTTACAGAAGCAAAAGCTTGACGAATATATCGACGCTGTGCTTCTCACTCGAGAAGCCAAGAAGAGCGGCGTCTCGGTTGAGGCACTATTGGATCAGGAAGTACATTCCAAGATCATGCCTATCACTGATGATGAGATTGAAGTCTTTTACAGCTCCAATAAGTCCCGTCTTGGCATGGACCTAAAAGAGGCCCGGGAGCAAATTCGAGAGTTCCTTCGTGTTAAGAAGATTGAAATTCAAAAACTATTGTACCTAAAGTCTTTGCGTTCCAATTCAAGGATCGAAACCTATCTCGAAGGCGCCTCCGGTTTTTCGCGCCGAAGTGCCGACTAGTGGCGCACCGTCCAAAGGGCCAGAATACGCGCCGGTGACGATCGTTAAGTTCGAAGATTATCAATGTCCGTTTTGCAGGGAGGTTCAGCCGATATTTACGGAACTGCTTTCTCGGTACAACGGCAAGATCAGGTCTAGTGCACAAAGGACCTTCCGCTGGATGGCTATTCACCCGTTGGCCCGTCCAGGCCGCTGAGGCGGCCCGATGCGCCGAACGAACAGGGTAAATTTTGGAACTATCATGACAAACTCTATGCGAGCGCGCCTAAATTGAGCGCTGAGCGACCTAACCAACTATGCGAAAGAGCTTGGACTAAACGTCGGGCTCTTTGAGCGTTGCGTTGCTAGCGGGAAATATAGAACCATCGTCAAACAGGACATTTCAGACGGGGTCCAGCTTGGTCTTACTGGTACGCCGACATTTTTTATCAATGGGCGGGAGATCTCCGGAGCGCAGCCACTAGAGACGTTTGTCACAATGATCGATGAGGAACTACGCCAAACAAAATGAGGTGAGAAATGGGTTTGTCCCTCAGGTTCGCCGTGACGTCGCAGCTAAGCTCAAGCGTTTAGAGACCGCTAGCTGTCCTTTTGCTAACCTGCCCGAGAAGAAGCGCACCCAATGGGCTTTGACTAAAGAGGAGATGAAAAACTGCGTGTGGCTTCAAGCTGAGGTGGTCGCGCAGGTTGAGTTTACGGAATGGACGCCGGATGGTCACCTGAGACATTTAAAGTTTGTCGGGTTGAGGGAAGAAGGAGGCGGGCGGCGTAGTGCGAGAACCTGATAGCTAAACACCGCTATAACAGATGGCGAAATAGATCATTATTACGGCAAGCAATAAAAACTCATTCATAAAAACGCCTTTTCTTAGCTATACGGTTTCTACTTCCTTCCTACAATGGTTTTGTTCGTTTCATTAATACGACGAATGAGCAACTGCTTTCAGCGACACTTTGTCTTGCTAGTTCTCAACTCCCAGACTGATTCGGCTGCTCGCTCATTTCTTCCGTGGCGAGCGCCTCTTTGCAGTCCTCGCTGATAAATATCGGCGCAGAACATTGCTCAATGTCGTTACATCTATGGGCTTAAGCAAAATCTCTGCGGCACCCGCATCAAGGGCACGCCGTCTATCAGTACTGGAGCCAGAAGCTGTAACGACGAGCAGGGGTACGTCTCTGGTTGAAGGGTTGGCCTTTAGGCATGCCGTTGCCTCAGCTCCATTCATTTCAGGCAAGCGTAGATCCATCATGATTAAATCGGGCTGCACCGTGGACGCCAGATCAATGGCTTCTACACCTCGTAGTGGCTTCGAAGACCTTGTAGCCCAAACGCTTCATAAACAGCGCGAGCAACTCTCGAACCTCGTCGTTGTCTTCGACCAGCAGGATTTTCTTGGCGCTTTTAGCCACACACTCTGATCGGAGCACAAGCGGTGCCAGCTAAGAAAACCTGGTACGGTAGCATTTTCTTGCGGTCGAGCATTCGTGAAGGTGACCATCCTTTCATCATACCGGGAGTAAAATGCCGTAGAGCGCCAATTCCCGGTTGAAAGGTAATTTCTCGGTCCCTTTCGCGGCTGCAATTATGGCAATACCTGACGGACAATATGACACGCTGTGACTGCTTGGCCGCTAATGGACCAAATCGAATGGGACTACCGAAGCACTCTGATCGAACCTTCGTCCAGGTGATGGAACGGCAGAACCGTTTTTCATTCACCTGTTCAAGGGTTGCGTCCTTTTCGAGAGCCTGCTCAAGGCCAACCCCAAAGACATACCGCCTCCAACCAGGCATACACTTGATCGCGTTCTTCAATATCTCCATTTCCACCTGAGCACACCAGCCAACATTGATATCGGCGGCACAGACTTCCCGACGGTACTTAGCGATCTCTCGGCTGCCGACCATTCAATCACAACAGCCGTGAAATTCGCAGGCAAAGTTAGGAACACGGTCGGCCACAATCTTGGATGGAAGGCAACTTTAGAAAAATGGCAATACGATTTATTGGCCAAGATGATCGCCTCTTCATGTCTGCACGCCATCGCCTGTCTATACCGGTGAAATCCGATCTGACAAGTGCTATCCAACCGGACGAGACCACCCAACGGACAAAGAAATCCCATAGATACGGACTGGATGACAGGTGACAGATAGTGACGCTGTTTTGGGAACTTCCTATAAATCATCTTCATAAGGGGACTTTCTAAAATTTGCGTCACCTAGTGTCACCCGTCCCCTGGGCTAATTCGCCCGTTGCTATTTCTCGCCTCTAGAGCTGAGGCATCCAAACCCCTATCATCTTGAGACTCTTTTCAAACCTGCCCTAACCTGCGCCGTTTTTCTCTACATGTCATAGCGGCACCGGCGTTGCTCTATCTCTCTCTCTATCAACGGAAGGGGAGAACGATGCCTGATTACTTTTATTTCCTCCTTGCTCAGACGAGCGTTGTCGGGTTTTTGCTCATCGGAATTATCGCCAGGATTAACCGCCGGCGAAAATAGCCGCCGTATACAGCGTACATACGTCAAGGCTTTGCTGCTTTGAAGGAAGCAAAGCTCAACACCTCATACTGTTGAGGGTCCTCGTCAAGGTCACACAAAGTTAGCCAGAATCCGTATCAGGCACCTTCGGTCGGACTTTCGTAGATTCTGAAGTGCAACCCGCGCTGACAATAATAGCTTTGAGCCTGTGGCTGATTGTTTTCCTGGGCGTAACCTGCGTCGTTTACGCATTGGTCTCCATGTGGAAGGAAAACCGATTTTGGCTGGCAGCTTAGGGGCATGATCTGGTTTTACTTAGAGCTGGAACTCATCGGCCACGATCCTAAAGAGTTTCGCCACTATGGTCCCATGGCGCAAGACTTCTTTGCGGGCCTTCGGCCACGACGGAGTCGGACAGATCGGCTCGGAGACGACGATCAACTCCGGCGACATGGCGGGGATTCTATGATCGCCGTGCAGGCGCTGGAGAAGCGCACGGCGGAGCTAAAACAGAAGGAGGCGCAGATGGCAGTGCTGGAATCGATAAAGACCAAAAGCGAAGCGCGGCTGGACGCGCATGTGAGGGTTGCGACAGAAACAGTCTATCCAGATCGCAGCCGAGAAAAAGCCTCGGCGCAACAGATGGTCGACGTGATGCCGTAAGTTAATAATGGTCAGGAAAACAGTCTGATTTTGCTCTAGGCACTCCAGGTTTAAAAGCGTTTTAAAATTGCCCGCCATCGTGCCGGTAAGTAGGCTGTCTTCCTCCTCTTGGAAAGATAGCTCTCCGATGTCCCTTCCAAGGTGACCGTGCAGTTCTAAGAGAAGATCGTAAAGCTTCTCAGTGGGCATGTCCTTGAACTCCCGTCCCTCCGGTTCCTTCCTTATTGTCGTCCGTTGCTCTTTAGCAGAAAACATTTTCCTGGAGGTTTTCAATCTCGATAGATTTTAAGCGGCCACCAGGCACAGCCAGATCCATACGGGCCTTTGAGCCTGTCTCTCAGTGATCTTCGCTTTTGGTCTGGAGCGCAATGTGCTATTGACCAACCATTTTAGAGCCATTCCACGGAGGTCGCGCATGAGTTGGATTTTCGAAACATATCCATCTTTTTCATTTGTGTTTTTGCGTCTCGGGCTTGCGGTCGCGTTCTTTGCTCACTCGACGCAGCAGATTTTCGGTTGGTATGGCGGTCGCGGCTTGAAGGGCATGCTGGCCAACTGGAAGGAGAAGTATGCAATTCCCACCCCCATCGGCATGGTCGGGATGCTGACCGAATTTCTCGGCAGCTTCGCCCTTCTCGTCGGGTTTCTGACGCGGCCGTTCGCCTTGGGTTTGGCCATTTTTATGGCGGTGGCGATCTGGAAGGCTCACTGGGAGTATGGTTTCTTTTGACGCGTCGTCCAGGGGATGGCAGCGGCATCAGTGATTGTTTGGCGCTTTTATCATGGCTGTGGCTCTGCTCGTTGGCGGAGGAGGCGCGCTCTCCATTGATGGACTGTTGGGCCGTTAGCAAGATCGGAACATCCAAGCTTTTTCCGGATCTACCCGCCGGATTTTCGCGAGAAAAGGTCAGGGAAAAGCTGGCGCAACCGGCTCTTGTTCCGTCGGAGAAATAAGTCTCACGTTCGAGTTGCGAGTTAGCCGCGATCCGACGTTGGAAAGTCGTTACTGGGTCGCAGCCCGATCAGTTTTTGTCGGATCGGGGTTAAATCGTCAACTCCAAGATGTACAACCCACCCTTGAGCCGGTCGACGGCGTAGATAATTCTATTTTCATCGACATACACGTCGTTGACGGAGTTGGCGCGTGCCGTGGGCGGCACCTCAGGCACGAAGTGAGCCACTTCCTTGGTTGAAACGGGTTGTTCGTATCATAGACCCGCACTCCGGCGTTGAAGAAAGCCCCGAACACGAGTTCATCGGATTGGAAAGAGAACGGCACCGGCTGGTTTTCGTGGACGTTGTGCGCGCCGAACCGGCCGGGCCGGTTGCCGAAGTCTTCTTTGTCGGGCAGCGGTAGACTGCCGATCATCACCGGGTTGGTTCCACCCGGGCATCCACCAGCCAGGCGAGCTTGGGATAGTCCTCGCAATGTTCGAAACCGGGGTTGGCCTCATCGGTGACGACCAACAGGTCGCGGCTAAAGAGAGGCAAGACCGTGTGTGTGAACCCGGCGAAAGGCGGATGGTGGTCGATCTGGCTGATCACTTTGGGCTGCGACTTGTCCGATACGTCGAGAATAAAAATCCCGAATCGAGCCAGCCCGCATAGGCGCGGTCGGGGCGCTCGGGGTAGACATTGGTGTTGTGGACGCGATGGCCGCTGTCGAAGCGCGGATGGCGCACGGGCGGGGCAGCGTCGTCGCCCTTCGCGGATGCCGGGAATCCACCAGCGCCCGACCTCCGTTGGCTGCGTGGGGTTTGTCACGTCCACGATCATGTAGAACTGGTCGTCCAACGGGTGACGCGGCTGGAAGTCGGCCGCGCCGGTAGATAGGTGGGCGTACTCGCCGTCGACAAACCAGAGACAGTGGACGCCGCGGGAGTAGGGAGCCGGAGGTGTCGAGAAAAGCGATGCGCTTGGGCTCCGGATGGTTTGCTGATGTCGTAGACGCCCATGCCGACACCCGGCAGTCCCGGCTTGTTCGCTTGGTAGGCCACCAGCAGCAAGTCGCGCGAGCACAGCGAGAGAATTCGAACGCAGGTACGGATAGGGCAGATCGGTCTGCAGCACGATCTTCGGATTAGCGAGATCACTTACGTCCAGGGCGGTGACATCCTTCGGAGCACTCTCGTGCGCGATCCAAAAGATGCGGCGACCGTCGGGAAGCTGCTGGAGAGCAACTCCCTCGCCTGCGTTCCCGAATCCATTCAAGTCGTGATGGGAAATCAGTTTCATGTTTTTGATTTCTTGATTGTAGGTCGCCATTACGCCTCCTTACACAGTGTGAAAAGAGTTCCAATCGTTCAAGTCGTTCCAAACGTTCCAGAGGTTCAAAAGCGTTTAAGTCGCTCGAGATAACGTCAGCCCTCGATGATGGTTCTCTTGCCGATGGCCGGTTCCAGGTGGCCCAATCCAGGGAGCTCCCAAGCCCCAGCGTCGTCGGGGTTGGCGTCTCCCTGAATGTTCGCGTTAGCAGACCACCACGAAGCCACGCTAGCGCACGAAGGAAGAAGAATTGCGCTGAAATTCGATCGCTGCTGGACCGAAAATTGCCCAGTCCTCTCTTTTGGGGGAGAAATATCCGCAATGAAGTACTATGTCAATCGCTTGGAAGTGGGAGCTGCCGCGTGGTAGGTTGAGCGCGGGATAGAATAAGATGACTGGGGCTAGGAAATTCACCGATGAATTGCCGACTGAAAAAGAAATCGTACGCAGATACTTTCATGAGGTGCTTGACCAGGGAAAGGTGGAGCTTGTTAATGAGCTTTTTCACCCGCACTGTGTGATGCATCGTCCCGGGGGAACCGTCGTGGGCATCGGCAGCGTCCGCGGCGTGGCGGCTCGACGCAAGGAAACCTTTTCAAAGTTTGAAACACAGATTCATGACATTTTCGGATCGGGAGATCGGCTGGTGGTCCGGCTTTCTCACCGTGGGGTAGGAGGCGGCGTCTGGCGATCTCGTCTAGGCAATTACGATGTTAGCGGCAAGACGGTCATCTGGAATGCGATTGCGATCTTTCGTTTTGAGGAGCAAAGATTATCGAGGAGTGGGTCACCCGCGACGAATTGGCGATGATTCTACAATTCGGATTGTTGGAACCGGCCGTGGTTAATAAGATGTAGGGGCGACCGGTCGGTCGCCCCTGCGCTAACGGAGAGGAGGAGTCCATGGGACAAATACTTGGTTTGGGCATCACTCATTATCCGGGCCTTTCGATTCAGGGAAATTTGAGCCGGCGCATCAAGATATGCCTGGCTGACCCAGCGCTGCCAGAGCGCTTGCATTCGATGGAAAATTGGCCCGAGCCTATGCGCCGGCAGTGGGGAACCGACGAAGGCCAGGGACATTCCGACGCCCATCGCAGTGACATGATCGAAGGCTTTTCGGCGAGCGCGCCGGGAACTGGATAAATTCCAGCCTGACTTCTGCGTGATCTGGGGCGATGACCAATATGAGAACTACCGGGACGATTGTGTGCCCGCGTTTTCGGTTCTCGCCTACGACTCGACGGAAGTGCAGCCGTGGCTGCACAATCAGCGAGGCGTGAACTCTTGGAATGAGCCCAAGGACAAGAGCTTCACGATCCGCGGCCATCGGCAAGGCGGCAAGCATCTCGCGGCCTCCCTATTGAACGAGGGCTTTGACGTCGCTTACTGCGTACAAGCCGCTGCACAGCGGTTTAGGACACGCATTCGTCAACTCTGTGCTTTATCTTGACTGGGACCGGACTGGATTCCCGTATCCCGTCGTGCCGTTCACCGTCAACGCCTACGGACGCCATCTGACAGTCACCGAAGGGTGTCTCCGACGCCCTCGAAAGGACGGAGTCTTGAGGAGGTCGATGAGGACCCGCCTGGACCGCAACCCTGGCGCTGTTTTCAGATCGGCGGCGCGACGGCGCGGGCCTTCGCGAACACTCCGTGGAAAGTCGCTTTGATCGCATCATCCAGTTGGTCGCACTCGTTTTTGACTGCGAAGCATAGCCGCATGTACCCGGACATAGAATCAGACAAGCGATACTTTGAAGCGCTGCGGGCGGGTGATTGGGAAACCTGGCGCGACACGACATTGGAACAGGCGGAAGACCGCGGCCACAATGAGCTCTTAAACTGGTTCTGCCTGGCGGGTGCCATGGCGGAGCTTAAGCGGAAACCCGACGAAGCGGAATTTCTGGAATCATGGATTACCAACTCGGACAAGGTTTTTGCCGTGTTTCGGCCGCCGCTCAACGGAGCAGAGAACTCAAGATAACAGGAGGTGCATTATGGTGGTGTTACATGTGACCGTCCAGGTGAAACCCGAGCACGTGGCGGAATTCTTGGAGGTCGTCCGTTACGACGCGGAGCATTCTGAGAAGGACGAGCCCGGCTGCTTGCGCTTCGACGTGATCCAGGACAAGGACGATCAGAACCGTTTTTATTTCTACGAAGTCTACCGGGACGAGGCGGCGCTGGAGGCGCACCGGCGAGACACCGCATTTCAAGCACTACTTCGAGAAGAGCCGGTCTTTGTTGGCCACAGCGCCCGAGCGCCGCATCGGTAAAAACCTGGTACCCGCCGATAGCGCCTGGCGTTAGAAATTGACCGTAATCCGACATTCTTTGGTGTTTACAGTGTCGCAAGGAGGCGGGCGGCGCGGCTGCAGACAAAAGAAAACGTCTGCTGATTTGTCACCGGTGGTGACGTTCTTAAACTTCCTCTCCCTTGACGCGGGGATTGAGGTGAGGGTGCCAAATTTACTACCCTCACTCTAACTCTCTCCCGCAAGGGGAGAGAACATAGGGTTTGAACTTCGCTCAAATAACAGGATGTTTTTGTCGGATCAGAGTTAACTCTCAGTCCCATGGCGACAACTTTACATTCGCAAATTCTTTTTCCGAAGAGATGCTTTTTCGCAGGGCGTAAGCGCCGGTGCATTCGCATTCACGGCTCAAGACGCCCGGCGCGCCAACGGCGACCTACACGAAACAAGCGCGCCGGATCAAGCCCTTCGGACCTTGGAAAATCTGGACCGTTGCCCTGAAAACCGTAGGACTCGATCTCGGCAACGTTGTCGGTCTCATAGTTTATTTGCCTGAGTATTCGGATGCTGCCCAGGTAGCGCAAGTGCTGGAGGAGGTCTTCGGAAAAAGCGTCGAGAGTTATCCAGCCACGACTCTCATAGGCGTAGCGGGTCTCGAAGGAGGCTGCCGTGTCAGGATGGATGCTATCGCAACATCGAGTCGGGACCGCGAAGTATTCCGGCTGACGGATCTATCCCTGGCTCCCGGCAATCGCTGCCACGGGGTTCGCGTTGGAAATTTCTTCTTTTGTCAGGCGTCGACGCGGCCGGCGGCGAAGGCAATGTCGTTTCGCCGGCCACGATCAATCTCAGACAACAGAGGTGCTCGGGAGGATCAACAGAATTTTGAATGCTCAAGGCCTTTCACTCAGCGATCTCTGCCGCACGCTTCATGTTCATGCCCAGCACGGATTATCGCCCCGGATATGGCGAGGCGCGCAAAAGGTTTACAAGGGTATTTTCGCCGAAGATGAATTTCCGCCGAATTCCGGAATTTACATCCGTGACTTGGGGCCGGACATTTCTGCTGCGCTCCGTCGCCATCGCCTACCAGGGAGCGAAAGCAGTCGTTGCCAGCCCTAAGGTCGAGAAAGGCGCCTGGTTCTTTTTCGCAATCGGTGCGAGTGGGTGATTGGTTGCTGCTCGCCGGTCAGGATGCGGTTGGCTTCAACCGCGAAGTGGAAGCCGAGGGCGATCTCGCGGGGCAAACGGAAGTGACGCTGCAGCACACAAAGGACATTCTGGAGGAGGCCGGCGGCACTCTGGACGACATCGTGAAAACGACAGTCTATCTGATTGCCGGTCAAGACCGTTCGACGATTCGCTGCTGCCTACACGAAATTTTTCAATCGCTACGGTCGCTCTTCGGGGATGCCCGCGGGGTTGACGATGGAAGTTCGGGAGCTTTCGCCGCGCTTGTCTAGTGGAGATCGATGCTGTGGCGTATTGGGCGATTAGCCGGAATGCTGGAAATTGCCGCCAAACATGACCGCGACGCGCTGGTCAACGTTAGCTTGACAGCGTACTTGAGTCGGGTGTTAAGAGAGGCCGAGTCCTACGCCGATACTCTCTGAGAGCCAGAGTTTAAGTATCCGAGCCCCGGGAGGTTCAGTGGCATGCATTTGAGAAAATCCCTTTCGGTATTAGTCATCACGGCTGCGCTGGCAGTGCTCTTTTTCGTAGCGTTTGATTTCACTGGAGCCGCAAATTCACCTGGCTGTAGCGTTGACCGGGCGGGTCACCTCCACGGAAGAAGGCGCCATGGAGGGCGTCCTCGTCAGCGCCAGAAAGTCGGCTCTACGATAACCATCACCGTTGTCTAGTAATCAGGAAGGACGCTATCAGTTCCCCGCGGCAAGATTGGACGCCGGGGCCGTATTCCCTCGCTATCCGGGCCGGCAGGATACGATTTCGATGGCGATGCGTGCGACGGAAGTCACGCCTCAAAGAACGGCGACCGTTGATCTCAAACTGCGCATAAGACGCAGAGATCTCGGGTCCCAGCTCACCAATGCAGAATGGCTCGTGAGCGTTCCCGGTACGCCAGCAACAGAAAAGCACACTGCTAAGTTGCGTGGGTTGCCACACTCGTAGAGCGGATCGTCCGGTCGCAAGTACGATGCCGCAGAGTTTTTGCAGGTCGTTGCAAGCGGATGGCGGGTTACGCGAATCAAAGCACGCCTTTGCGTCCGCAGCTGCGACTCGGTGCGAGTGACACAGCATTAGTCGGCGAGGAACAGGCACGGGTCCAGCGGACACAAGCCGAATGGTTGAGCACCATCAATTTAACTTCAACTTCTACGTGGGCATTTCCTCTTAAGATATTTCCTCGCCCCCAGGGCAAAGCTACGCGGAGTCATCATCACGGAGTACGAGCTACCGCGCCCAACGATAGAGCCGCATGACGTGATCGTCGACGCCGACGGTATGGCCTGGTATTCCAATTTCGGCGAGCAGACGCTAGGGAAACTCGATCCTAAAACAGGTAAGGTAGCGGAATATCCTGTACCGGAGCCAAAGAAAGGTTCCCCAACCGGCGCGCTTTCTTTGCGTTTCGACAAAGATGGCAATTTGTGGCTTGGTCATGATGTACCAGGCGAGCGTCGCGAAGTTCGACCGCAAGACCGAGACATTCAGGTCTGGACTATTCCGCCGGAACTAAACAAAGACAACACGCAGATCAACATGACTAGCCCCATGCAGCTATCACGGTAGACGGTAAGCTATGGACCCAGAACAACGGGTTTGCAGCCGTGCACCGGATTGACCTGGAATCCGGCAAATGGGAAACGTGGGACCCGTTCAAGGAGTCTCCTAGAGGGCACAACATCTATGATGTGATCGCCGACTCCCAGAACAACGCTTACTTCACCGACATCGGTAAGGAGCATATCGGTAGGATCGACGCGAAGACCGGCAAGCTCACGATGTATGAGACTCTCACCAAGGGTTCGGGGCCGCGGCGCGGCATGATGGATGCGCACGACCGCCTTTGGTTCGGCCGAATACCGCGGCAACAGGATTGCGATGTTCGACACCAAGAGCGAAAAATTTCAGGAGTGGGCCATGCCGACGCCATGGTCTAACCCTTACGATGTTGCCGTGGATCAAAAACGGCGAAGCTTGGACCGGATCGATGCTCAATGATCGTATCACGCGGCTCGATACCAAGACCGGCCAATTCACCGAATATCTGCTTCCCAAGTCCACCAACGTGCGACGAGTGTTCGTTGACAACTCAACGACGCCGGTCACTTTCTGGGTCGGCAGCAACCACGGCGGCTCGATCATCGAAGCTTGAGCCGCTGGATTAGGCGACCTATAGACCTCCGAGTGAGAGGCATGCATGGCGTAAGCCCTCGAGGATTACGAGTGATAACCACGGGCTTACCAGCACCGGCCCGAAAAAGTTGACGTTTAGTTATCGGTAAAGCGCGTCGATAAAACCGCTGGCCTGCATCTGGCGCACGAAGGAGTCGTCGAAAAATCGTCTCGGGTCTACCTCTTTGGCTTTCGGGTTTCTTGCCGCAAGTTCTTCCAGTACCGGTTTTAACGCATCGACCGTGGGTAGCGGAACTTTCAGCAGATGTTTCTGCACGTAAATCTCGTAAGATTCTGAAAGCAGCTCCGTGTCCGCGATTCTCAGGTATTTGCCCATGACCGACATGGCAAGATTTTTATCTCGCTTGGCGCGGGCAATGGCTTCCACTTGAGCCATCATATAGCGCCGCACCAGATCCGGATCTTCACGGATGAGCCTGCCTCGGGTGGTCATGCCGGTCGACGCATAGGGAATGCCGAGGGATGCAATATCAAGATCGTATGGATTCCTAATTTCTTGGCTCGCCCAATGGACGGGTAAGAGAGAATGCCGGCCTGAACCCGGTTGCCCTGCAAGGCGGCGACAATGGATTCGATGCTGCCGATCTGGACGATGGCGACATCCTTTTCGGGGACGAGACCGAAATGGCGCACCGCGATGCGGGCGCCGGTATCAATCGAGGTACCGAAGCGGCTGATGCCCAACGACTTGCCCTTCAGTTGTTCCGGCTTTTCGATCTCGGGACGCGCCATGAGATGCTGCACCAAGGTATCGATGGTGGTCCCGATGATCATGACATCCGCGCCGCCTAAAGCTGCGCTCGCCGTTGTGCTGCCGGCGATTTGCAGAAATTGAACTTCGCCGGCGATTAGAGCGTTCATGCCTTCGACGCCGCTGGGTGTGGCGATGACTTCGACATCAAGGCCGTGCTTGGCGAAAATTCCTGCGGAGCGCGCCAGCCATGGCGGGATCATCGATCCCGACAGGGAGGTGAAAGCCATGCGGAGTTTGCGCGGCGGCGACGAATCGGCGGCGTAAGCGCGCCCTGCGCGCGAGGTCGAAAGAAACAGAGAAAGAATCAGTGCGACAACAGACGAATCTTCACGTCATTGCCACCCGTAAAATCGCTTCGCGTTTTCACCCAGAACTCTTCCTTTGGCCTGCTCAGAGATGTCCTTGCGACCGCGGATGGTCGAGACGACATAGGGAAACATGCCGTCCCAGTGTGGATAATCGGAGGCGAAAAGGATTTTGTCGTCGCCGATGCGCTCGATCACATACGGGAGGGTCTCCTCTTCCGGCTCCGTCGCGAAGAACCAATTGCCGTGTTTGATATACTCGCTGGGTTTTCCTTGCAAAGCGGCGCTTCTACTTTTCCCCGCTTCTCCCATTCCTCATCCATCCGCTCGATCCAATAGGGAACCCAACCGACACCGCATTCGAGAAACGCTATTCGCAGTTTCGGAAATCGTTCCGCGATGCCACCGTACATCAAGCCGGCGAACTGGATGAAGGTCTCCACCGGCCGGCCGATGGTATGCATGTACATAAAGCTATCGAAGCGTTTCTCTCCGGCGGGTCCTTCGCGCCGGTTGTGAACGCAGAGCGGGACGTTGAGCCGCTGGAGCTCCTCGTAAATGGGCCAGAAAATCTGCGACCCCAAGTGTTCCTTCATCCCCTGAGTGGCGACGGCGATAGCTGCGAGGCCGAGCTTGCTGATCGCACGGTCAGCCTCCTGTACGGCCGCTGCAGGATTTTGAAACGGTAGCAAGGCGATTCCTTTGAGCCGGGGCGATTGCTGGCATATCTCGGCGATAAAATCGTTGTAAGCTCGGGCGTAGGCGACCGCGTACTCGCGCTCGATGAAACTATTGACCGCAAAGCTGCTGGTGGGAAAGAGGACCGAAACGTCGATCCCTTCTTTGTCCATGTCTTTGAGTCGGGTGGGAATGTCAACGTGCTCCATGCCTCCGACAAGTCCTCCCATACCGGTATCCATTCCGTCGGAGGGTAACAGGGGGCCGCGTTTGGAGTGTGGCTCCGAAAGATGTTTCCGAATGTCGGCATCTTTCTCGACAATATGACCATCCGCATCGATCGTGTTCATCGTGACCTCCTTAGTGCATGGAATTGGCTGATGAGCTAATGGAACGGAGCTTAGTTGCTCAGCTAGCCAGTGTCGAATCGGAACGCTCCGGTTTATTTTTCGGACAGAAATGTAATGGCAATTTCTCTCGTCCGTGTACCGTTTACACACGATCAAGACCAATTCTTTGCCATTCTCCCTAACAAAGGCTCGCTGTGCTTATTGGAATGAGATAGATGTTTCAGCGAGGAAAAGGAATGTGATCCGGGAGGTGCGCAGGATCGTGTGGTTGGCGATAGTGAAGTTTGGCTAACTACAACATCGAAGACATCAAGAAAGACCCAGATCCGGATCTTTCGGGTTTCTCACCGTTTCGCTGACCCGCGTCCTTCACATTTCATTCTTTCCAGCCGAGGGGTTCCAACAAGTTTTCTTTTGGCTTCGCGATCCGGGAACCGGGTTTGTCTACAATCCGTACAACGGTCGCTTGCGGTCCATTCTCTCCCTCTTCCTCGTTCCACTTTACTCCTGTCCCAATCTCTAAGCGATTAAACTCGGCTGCTGGCAAACTGTTTTTGTGAAAATAGATTTCGCGACCTTCGAGGCTATTAATGAATCCGTATCCTCCATTGCGAAACAGTCGTATCACGAATCCGGCTACTGCTTGCTCGGGATGAGTCTTCACCTTCTCCGCGCTGCCTCTCTGCCAGTTTCTTTAGCTGCCGCTGCGTAGCATCAAAGGCTCGCCGCACAACCGTAGGCAAGCGCTGGTGAAGATCGCCTTCGCCGGCGTTGCGAACAGTCACCAATTCGTGATCCGGGGGCACCGTGACATCGAGCCGCACCCGAAAAGAACTCCCACTCTTCTGGTGCGACTGTGGTTTCTCGACGGAAACACGACAACTGACTAGGTGAGAACAGACACGGTCCAACTTTGCGGCCTGCTTCCGGATGAGTGCCTCAAGTGACGTGCTTTTGGTAACATTGCGGAACGTCATCGTCAAAGGAACCTGCATTGATTAACCTCCGATTATTTTTCTCCCCGCCAGACCGTGTAAAAGATAAAAATCTGGGATACGCCGAGCGATCTCTCATTCCGAGAATCGCCTTCATCTCATCTTGGCTTTGTGCTGCATCCTGGAGCAACAATGATCGTCTGCGGCTCAAGTCCCGAGCGAGATCCTCGATTAGCTGTCTATTCATATAACCTCGAAAAGCCTCACTGGATTTGCTTGCCGTGTGGACTTCCTCAGCCGAAATCTAAAGCCGTTGAGTCCCAGAACTGACTTCCGCATGCGACAATGGCTCGCTAGCAATATTATTCAAATCGAAGTTGAGTGGTTGATCGAAAGGGACTGGGTTAACTAGGCAGCCCACTTGTCCATAAGCTCTGCCGGTAGCAACCCTAATGCCAACAAAGTGACAGTTTCTATTTGAAGAAGTTTTCCTGATCTCAGTAAGAAATCTGCGAAATAGTGACAGAAGAATTCACGACTCAAAAATCTCCATTGTCTCAGAGCGGAAATTTAGGACCAGAACACGTGAAGCGAATTTCAGACAGCCTTAATTAAGTGGCGGCGACGAAACAATCTTGCAGCAGTCCTCTGTTTTTTTCCATGTTTTCAGATCCCAAAGACCAGAGAATGGGACACGGCATTTCGTTTATTTCTTCTCGAGAATAATTTCACTACGAATTGCACAAAGATGCCGCAGTCGAAATTGTATCAGGTCAAAAACCGCAAATGGCATGTCACTTGCTCCAAATAGATTATCGTAGAAATTTGCGATCAAAAAGTTTGTGCATTAAGTGAAAGGCGGTCAATTCACGCGTAGAAACAGCATTTGCCGTTCAGCCTTCTTGTTACGACTCCCGCTCAAACCAAAAATGAAAGGAAGGAAATTAAAATGATCAGGGACGGATCTGTCGTACGTTTTGAATACACGCTTTCAGATGAGAACGGGGAAATAATTCAATCGAACAGAGGGAAAGATCCGGTCACTTATACGCATGGGCAGCATGATGTTATCCCCGGCCTAGAAAAGGGGCTCTCTGGGATGCAGGTCAACGAGCAAAAGCATTCGCCTCCAACCGGAGGAAGCGTTCGGGCCGGTTGATGCCAAAGCCTTCAAGGAAGTCCCGAAGACCGAAATTCCTGCTGAGGCGCTCAAGGTTGGGACCCCCTCAGCGTCCGCGGACCAGAGGGGAAGGATGTTATTATCCAGGTCCGTGAGGTGAAACAAAAACAGTTATTCTTGATTTTAATCACCCGCTCGCGGGCAAGACTTTGAATTTCGATGTCAAGGTGCTGGCCATTCAACCGGGAGAGTTATAGTCGCTTCGTCCCGGGGTCTCGTCCACTCTGGGATTAGTGAGTTGACGTTATTCGACGCGTCGTTGAATTGCATTAGGGTGGCCGCTACTGACATAAGCCCCCAGACGATCATTTCCAATCTCGGTGCCCCGCGATGAAATATTCGCAGAGCAACAAATTTAGATTTACGTAGCAATCCTTGGAGGAAAATTATGCGCAATACCGTAATATTCACGCTGTTTTTAATAACAGGTATTGGTCTTGGCTGTTCAGGTAGAAATACAGACCATTCTGCAGGATTTTTTGCCAATAGTGGTGCCGCACCGTCGAGGGGATCACCTGACTTTGTTACGCTTGCAAAAAACTCCAACCTATCGTTGTTAATCGTATCAACAACGCAAATGGCAGCTGAGCCGCAGCACCGCGTGGCCGGCCCAATCCGGAAGAAGATCCCATGGAAGAATTCTTGGAAAAATTTTTGGTCAACGGCCCCCATCGGGCAGATCGCAGCAGCAGCAGCGGAGTCTTGGCTCGGGTTTTATTATTGGATCCGACGGTTCCATTGTTACGAATGCCCACGTGATTGACAACGCCAAGAAAATTATCGTCAAGCTCTCTGACAAAAGGGAATTTGAGGCAAAAGTTCTGGGAAAGGATCCGAAGACCGACGTCGCGGTCATAAAAATTGACAGCGACGAAAGTTTGCCGACGGCGGACCTGGGGGATTCTGAACAGCTCGGAAGTGGGGGAATGGGTTATGGCTGTAGGTAATCCTTTCGGGCTCGATAGTAGCGTTACCTCTGGCATTGTTAGCGCCAAGGGCCGACATATTGGAGCCGGGCCTTATGACAATTTCATCCAAACTGATACACCGATCAATCCAGGAAACTCCGGCGGCCCGCTAGTCAACTTGCGCGGCCAGGTGGTGGGTATCAACATGGCGATTGTCAGCCAGACGGGCGGCAACATCGGAATCGGATTTGCGACTCCGATAAATTCTACATAAGGAGCTGCTGCCGCAGCTCGAGGCCAAAGGTAAGGTGACGAGGGGGTGGATGGGGGTCGCTATTCAGGAAGTGACTCCGGACCTTGCCGATGCTTTCGGTCTTCAAAAGCCCCATGGAGCGCTTGTGGCTAAAGTGCTTACAGGCGGACCGGCCGACCTTGGCGGGATAAAGGCCGGCGATGTCATCACAGAATACGATGGACAGCAAGTCAAAGAGGCCAACGATTTTCCCCTGATGGTTGCGCGCACGCAGGTCAATAGAGAGGTACAGGTGAAAGTCCTGAGAGAAGGGAAAAACGTTCCTTTTAGGGTGACCGTTGGCGAGATGCCCGAAGAACCGGAGCGGAAGATAGGATAAATCCGAGCCCAGCATTTCCCCGACGGCAAGGAATTGAATTTGTGTTGCTTAAATGCGAACGCGAAAGAAATTATGTTGCCGCCATCACGTAAAAATCCTGCGGCTGTAGATTATCGGTGTGTGCTTCTCGGCCAAATTTGGCTCGTAGTAAGGACTCTACCAGTATTCTTCGTTTTGCCGGTCTCATGATTCACCCTAGAAATCGAGTTCTCCCACTTCTCTTATCGGTCTCCCTACAATGGCCTTGATTTTTTCATGCAGCCGGGTCGCGAAAGCGTTATTAGAGCAATAGAGTTCGGCAAAATAAACTTTCCCGCCCATTTCGTTGCTTATAAGAAGCTTCATCGGTTCGATAAGATCAACGTCTCTCAAAATCCCCTCTTCTGCCCTACGCGAACTGTCACCCCATCTAGGTGGCCACTGGATCTTCGGGTGTTCTCTTAAACGCATATGGTTTCTCCTTAAAAACTTCTTACATCTAGAGCCGCCAGAAGTTTGTGGTGCTATTCTCAAATCAGGAATTCAATAATCGGCAGGGTGGCGCCGGCTACCTCTCATGGCCGTTGATGCAAATTTAAAACGGGTCGCTGGGCAAAAATTAGTGCAGAATCAGGTTTTTGGCGCTGAAAAAGGAAGGTTACGCCAAAATCCCACTTGATTGACATTAATAAGCTGAAATCTGCTCAGCAGAATTGTCCTTGAGGATTTCAGCGCGCCCGACAAACGAGTATCGATCAGTTGATTTCTACTACTCTGCCCGCGAAGTGGCCACTATCGCTTACGACAACCCCGGAAGAATCCAACGCGCGACGCCAACCTGATCATGATTTCTTACTCTATCGTTGAGTTTGATCCCAACTTTTTCTGCCTTTGTCCGCATGGCTAATGCTGTGATGATCGATCTGGAGGGAATCGACGGGTTGGACCAGATTTGTCTGTTTACCTTGGACGTGGATTACGTCCCCCAAATTGATCGCACCATCGGTCAGTTCGACGATTCCGACGTTTATTCGAGGATAATAGTGAATAATACGCCCGACGAACGCTTCTCCTATGCCAACAGCCATAATTAGTCTCCCTATTTTGAAATTTTGAAGCGCGAATGACGACAGGGTCGAACAACTGTTTTTAACACACGCAACGCATATGCCAGCTATAGATAACCGTGAGTTTCAAATTAGAAATTTCCGCTTCAAACTTCTTCCATCCATCGCTTCGCTTTCCATGGTGTCCGGAAAGGGTGGGAATTTTATGAATCTGAACTACATTGCTGAACTGACTGCGGACACGATTCGAGCTGCACGTAGCATCGCCAGAAAGATACGCGCGTTTGTGTTTGGCTTCTCCTGACTATGGTAGTATGAAAATCCGCTTTTGTGCCTTCCCGGATTTTGCAGATGTTCTGTATCAGTTTTCGTACAAGCCGGGTTTCTAAAAGCGAGACGCCTCAAAGAGGGGATCAGTGGCTGAGATCGAATATGGAAGGAGGCCGGAAACCGTAAGGAGCTGGGCGGAGCTTAATCGATCAGACATCGTTTTGGTGTCGAGACTCCTGGAAGATGTCGCCGAGCCCATCCAACGTTGACATCACAAGACGTTATTCGATACTGTCACCACCAGAATTTGACCGGGGGAGGTGCGTGGGAGACCTAGACGATCGTGAGGTTACCGACAGGAGGTTTATTATGAAGAAATTTCTCATAGAGCCCCACGGGCGACTGCAGGAATGGGTCGCTGACGAGAAGGGATATTTTAAGGACGAGGGATTAGACTACGAGCTCTTGAATTCGCATGCCGCCGCGGCGTCGGGATATGCTCTGGTCCAGTCCACGGAGACGGCCGCGCCGGAAGTAAAGCGCGGAGCCTTCCGAGAATATGGAACGTGGACGCGCTGCCGATATTAGCTGCGCCTGTCATTGGGCGGTGAATATGGCCTCCTCCGCCGGGCATGGTCAAATGTGGGGACATGCGTATTCCGTCACCCCTTCGGCGATAGTCGTTGCGCCCGAGTCCCCGATTAAAAAGTCCCGCGATCTTGCTCAGGTCGAGGTAGGAGTGGGCTATCACTCCGGTAGTTATTTCTCGGCTATCCAGGCACTAGAGAAAATCCTCAAGCCTGACGAGATCAAGCTGCGCTTTATTGGCCAACCACTAAGATCGTTTGGCTGCGCTGATGGACCGTAGGGTCGATGCCGCAAACATGTTTGGCGCTCCACTGTACCTGGTTGAACAGCAGGGGTTCCGAAAGATTCTCGACACGACCTTTATGATCGGCTTCCTGTTGCATCCGGATGCGAATGTCGAAGATATCAAACGCTACTTCCGGGCGTTGCAGCGCGCGCAACGCGACATCGACCTGAGCCGGAGCGCTACAAGCATTACTTCCTGAAAGAGTTACCTGAGAAGTATCATTGTATGATCGATGTCAGCGGGTTCGGGCCGGGAGAGCGGTTGGTGTTCGAGCCTTATACGCGGGAGATGTTCGAGCAGACCTATCGATGGATGGAGAACGAAAAGCTCTTCTCTCGGAACAGATGGGTACGCGGGACTATCGACGGTTCGGTCTCGGCTCAAGGATAGAACCCCGCCGGCCAAAATCTTTTGAGAAGGTGTCATGGGGCAGATCGTTGCAGCTATGGTTTCATGCCATGCGCCCGCGCTGTTTCTCCGCCAGCCCGGCGAGGATCCAGCGCAACCTGACGCGCGACCATCGCCGCGATGCGCCGGCTTGGGCGCGTGCTCGATGAGATCAAGCCGGACGCGCTCATCGTGGTCGGTCTCGATCATCTTGAAGCGTTCTCGCTCGACGTGTCGCCTGCCTTTGCGGTCGTGGTCGGACCGGAGGTCGTTGGCTCGTTCGGCAGCAAGCAGTACCGCGTGGGCGTGCATCAAACGCTGGCTCGCGCGCTCCTTGACGGTTGTCTCAAGCGTGACTTCGACATCGCCTTCTGTCACAAGGCGCTATGGGCCACGCCTTCGTCGTGCCCTTTGAATACGTTCTCGAGGAGCGGCACATTCCTATCGTGCCGCTCTTCGTTAATGTCTATGTGCCGCCGTTGCCACAGCCCCATCGAGCCTACTCAACTTGGGCGCGCCATCGCCGGAGATTGTCGCCGAGCGCGGGAGCCGGATAGCGATTCTCGCCAGTGGGGGTATGTCCCATTACCCCGGGACAGAGAAGTACGGTTATCCGGACTTTGAATTCGATCAGTATTTACTGCAAGTGATCGAGCGTGGCGAGCTATCGTCGCTCCTGAGTCTGAGTTCGGAGAAGTTGGACGAAGCGGGCGAAACCGAGGTTCGCTCACCTGGTATACGGTGTTCGGCGCCATCGGGAACACCCGCGGCCAGGTCCTGTCTTACCAACCGACCTGGCACGCACGGCCTTGGGGTCATCGACTTTCCGCTCGTCATGCCACCTCGAGGGCGCGCCACCGTTGGGACCGTTGCCGAAGGCGATGGACACTTCGTCCGCCGGCTACCGCTGCTCACAATTTCCCGAACCGGAGTCTTACAATCTCAATCGACTGCTCTACGCTTTGCGGATGAACGCGGACGAGCGACAGCGCTTTGTCCAGAATATGGATGGGATGTTCACCGAGTATCAGCTGCGCATAGAAGAGATGGCTGCCGTGAAGACCCCTCGATCCCCTGAAGGTCGCCAAAGCAGGCGCACATCCAATCCTGGCCTGGACTGCCGTTCACCTCGTGGCGGCCGACATGCGCGCGCTCAGAGGGCTGAGAATGGAAGCGAGCAAAACCCGTCTCTGATTCTTAGACGTCGCTTCGCGGGGAAACTTTGCGCCTTCAAAAGAAAAACGGCAGGGAGTTTTCCTTGGAGGGTATCATGAGGCTTCCACGGAAATTTTGGCTTGGTGTCATACTTCTTTGCTTCCTGCTTCTGCTTTTTGAATGCGGCCTGGGCTCAGGAAAAGATCAGACTTTCGCACAGCGCCTTTGGAGAGCAGCAACGCCGTCTGGTACCTGGCTCAGGATCGCGGGTTTTACAAGAAGCATGGGTTGGATGCAGATTTGCTGTTCATCCCAAGCACCACGACCAGCGTGTCCAGCCTGGTGGCCGGCGACGTACAGGTGGCCAACGCATCGGGGGCGGGGTGGCCAGCGCGGTGGTTGCAGGAGCCGATCTCGTCCTGGTCTCGTGTTATCTCAATTCCCTTCCTATGAGCTGGTCGTGGGCGAGTCCGTCAAATCGGCGGAAGATTTGAAAGGGAAAAGCCTTGGCATCAGCCGGCTTGGCAGCGCGTCCGATGTGGCGGTGCGCGCCTGATCCGAGGATTGGGGCTGGAACCCGATAAGCAAGTTCTTATAATGCAAGTCGGTGGTCCAGCGGAACGGGCGGCGTCATTTCGCACCGGCAGGATCGCGGGGTTTCCGTCGCCGCCGGGGATTATACACCTGACCAAGGGGATGCCGTTCAGGATTCTCATCAGCACCGCCGATTTTCAGAAGCGGTTTGAATTTCCCTATATCTGCGTGCACCACCACGAGGAGCTATCTTGCGCGCCAGAGAGAAACGGTGAAAAAAGTTCTGATGGCGCACATCGAGGCGGTTCAATTTTTCAAGAACCGCAAGGAAGAGACCAAAAAAATCATCTCCAAATACAGTAGAATAACCAATGAGGCCTATTTGGAGGATGCCTACACCGCCAGCGCCAAGCTCTATGACGTGGTGCCGCTGGTGACGCAGAGCCGGCACTGAAGTTCAAATCAAAGAAGCCTGAGCCGGAAGCCCGGCGCCCAGCTTCGTTTCGAAGATATGGTGGATGAAAGCATCGTGCGAGAGTTAGAAAAAAGCGGCTTCATCGACAAAGTCTACAAGCAGTGACAATTTGATGCGTCGTTTCTTGATCAATCTTAAGTTCGCGGATTACAAGCTCGTCTTTCGTAGCGTCAATAATATTCGAAACCACATGAACTACCCGCAGCAAGCTGACGAGGTATCAGAACACAGCCATGAGAATTTATCCCAAAGGCGTCACCCCCGAATGATTTAATCGGGGTCTAGTTCCGGTTTCGCCTGGATTCCCGATAGAAGCGTTCGGGAATGACGGACTCTCAGAGATCTGCGAATAGCTCTTTACGCCGCAAGCTGCGGGAATCAATCCCGCAGATGGTTGATAGTCGTGAGTCTTCATAACCGGAAGCCTTGCACTAGTCTCGCCAGTCTTTTGCCTCATTGGCCCCAATTCGATATATCAGGCCTAGGAGGTTCCAATGAATAGCGCAAGTCTGTTGCAGGTCATCAAGAAGAGACGCAGCGTCAGAGTCTACAAGGCGGGGAAGATAAGTGACAAGCAGCTCGAAGCAATTCTCGAGGCTGCGCGCTGGGCGCCATCGGGCGCCAACACCCAGCCCTGGGAGTTCGTAGTCACTCGCGACCGGGAGAAGATGAAGCGCTGCCGTGAAATTTTCTATAACGAGTGGCAAGAGCGCAAGCGCGAGGATCCGATCAACTACAAAGGGCTGAGCAAATATTATGTCGGCGATGCTTCCGTGCTGGTATTGGTTTGCGCCGATCCCAGGACGATGATGGTCTATCTCACCACGCGCCGGCCCGGAGATCGGGAAAAGCTTTTTCAAGCGAGCGTGGCGAGCGCGGTGGAGGCAGATGATGCCCGTGGCGGCGAGTATAGGGATTCGGAACCGTCTGGGTTTCGGTCCGCGAGGAGATCGAAGCCGAACTTGAGAGAGGTTAGTCTCGAATGTTCCGCAGCCGATACGACTGCTTTGGGTCGTGCCCATCGGCCGCGCTCCGCTTCTGGCCGGGCTGCCAAACCGCGCGAGAAAAATCTCCGACTTCACGCACTACGAATCCCATGAGCCCAAAAAATGCGAGACAAGTCTTGAATAAAGGCGTGGCCGAAAGGATAAAACGCCGCGCGTGAAGTCCTCTACTTCGCCGCTGGTGATTCCACCGGAACGACTTTCTCCAGATTTCATCCGACACGTTGAAATCAAACCTGTCTGGATACCTGCATACTTTGCACGTCTGTCGCTTTCCGCCTCTCATATTCATGTATTCCATTTGAGCATGGGTGCGGCCTAAGCCAGAGACCAACGCAAACTTTGGTTTTTACATAGTTTGTCCATTGTTACACGCTACTCTGCCTTCCAGCCGCAGAAGAAATCAATCCGTTTGCCCAAGTCTACTAACGTAAAGTCTAGTGAAGACACAAGATGGAAGTGCCCCTGATTTATTGCGAATGTGTCATGACGGTTTGTTGACGCGTTGAACCGTTATTAAGCTCAGACCTCCATGTACAACGAGACACTTTGGATTCATCGAATCGCCTTTCAACGTGACCCCAGATCCCCGCTTTTTCTATTCAAACCGTCTCTATCAGGAAGCTTTCACCGGCCTGCGTTGGGGGATCAGGCTCCGTCAGGGTCTGATCGTCTCAGCGGATTGGGGGGAGACCAGCACCGGCAAGACCGTACCTTGCTCAGAATGGTCAGCGCGAATTTGAATCTAGTGTAGCGTATCTGAATTAATGGAGCTTATCCTTCGTCTAAGTGTTATAAGCTTGAGGAAGGAAGTTCCATGCGAGTAGCACAATCGATTAAGCTGACTGAAAATGAAATCAAGACACTGACGAGCTGGTCCCGTGGGCGTCGAACACCCACGCGCTTGATGAAGCGAGCCAAGATGGTCTTGATGGCGGCTGAAGGAGAACAAGACAAAACCATCGCTAAGGGTTTGGGGATTGACCGCAGGCAAGTCTCGCGCTGGCGCCGCCGGTTTATCGAGAAGCGCTTGACTGGGATTGAAAAGGACCTTCCACGGGGCGGCCGAAAGGCGACGAAGCGAGAACAGATGGCCCCTTTGATCATTGAGAAGACCACCCAAACCAAGCCGTCCAATGCGACGCACTGGAGCGTAAGGACCTTGGCCGATACGCTGGGCATCGACAAATCGATGGTACAACGGGTGTGGCATGCCAGCGGTCTGAAACCCCATTTGTTCAAGACCTTCAAAGTCAGCCGGGATAAAAAGTTTGCCGAAAAAGTCATCGATGTGGTGGGCTTGTATCTGAACCCGCCCGAGCACGCGCTGGTGCTGTGTGCTGACGAGAAAACATCGGTGCAAGCGTTGGACAGGACCCAACCAGGATTGCCGCTGGTCAAGGGTCGCTTGGGAACCATGACCCACGACTACAAACGCAACGGAACGACCACCCTGTTCGCTGCTCTGGAGATAGCCGAGGGGAGCATTATTGGAACCTGCATGAACCGCCACCGCCATCAGGAGTGGATCAGGTTTCTCAATCTGATTGATCAGCAAACCCCACAAGACTTGGACTTGCATCTGATCGTAGACAATTACGCCACCCATAAACATCCCCAGGTCAAAGTGTGGCTCAAACGCCATCGGCGGTTTCATTGCCATTTTGTGCCGACCTCGAGTTCCTGGCTTAACATGGTCGAGCGTTGGTTTCGCGATCTCACTGACAAACAAATTCGACGTGGGGTATTCAAATCGGTCGCCGACTTAATCGCCGCTATCCAAGCCTATATTGAGCATCACAATAGTAATCCCAAACCTTTTGTTTGGACTGCTAAAGCCAAAGACATCATCGCCAAGTATCGCCGCGCTAAGGCGGTCCTCGATAAAGTACAAACAGCGTGAGACACTACACTACCACTCGTGCGGCATTAATTTTGGGCCCCTATCCGGATTTTGCTACATTGCTTCAGCTCTATGTTGGTTGAGTTTGGCCTTCCCAAACCCCTGGGCGGCCAGTTTACGATGATGCGGCAGCTCAGAAGCTATTTGACGGAGCAGCTCCAAAAAATCAAATTGTCAGCGTATTGTTCGACGAGGCTCAAGAGATGGACGTTCGGACGCTTAAGGAGCTTGACTTCTATTAGATCTGGAGGCTGATGATGAAAGGCTTGTTACAAGTCGTTCTTGGCTGGCTCACCGGAACTGGAGACAAAGCTCGCACATCCGGACCTTCGATCGATCAAACGACGCATAGCTCTGTGGTGCCGACTGGCACCGCTACAGAGCCGTGAGGTCGCGCCGTACATAGATCATCGGGTGATGCGGGCGGGCCAGGAGTACAAAAATCTATTTGTGCCTGACGCGGTCGAACAGATTGCGCTCATTTCGAGAGGAATTCCCAGGCTGATCAATATCATCTGCGATACTGCGTTGCTTGCGGCTTTCCAGGGCTGGTCAAAAAGTATTTCGCCGGAAATGATCCAGAAGATTGCTCATGATCTCCGACTCACGGAAGAATCCGAACCTAGAAGCGACGGTCACCTCGCCACGTTTTGCAGAAAGCCAAAGACAGCTTTCATTTTTCAGAGCCCGCAGGCAAAAACTTTGCGAGTATGCAAAGTAATCACCGCTTTTTAGCAGCCTTCGTTCTAGTAGGCAGCGCTCTGCTGCACCACTTTTTAAGCCAAGCAAACGGATGGGGTTAAAAATTCCGCCATCGTTGGCGCAGAGGGACCACCAACCCAGCCGGCCGCCGAAAAATAGTTCCAGAAGTCCTGAGGGAAATTCCTTCGGTGTGACAGCCGCAGTTCAGATGCCAACGCCCGAACCGATCGATTTGCGGCGCAGAAAACCAAACAAGGTACCACGGAAGACCGTCCGACCGACGGCGGAAGAAACCGATCAGTTTGGTGCAAAGGTCTACATGCATACGTCCGAACAGGACGATCGCTCAATTCTCCAAGGGATCGGTGACGTGCTTCGGTTAAGGGGTACACAATTCCGGGAACCCGCCTGAGTTCGAGCAGAACACAAGGCGACGTCAGGTTCTTTTTCCTCAGGACCGGCCCGCAGCGGAACGGGTGAAGTCGGTTGTCGAATCGGAGCTTACTGGGCGTGGGTTTCCTATTACACTCCAACTGCTCGAGCGCGATGGAAAACAGTTTCAATTCGCGGCACCGGGCAAGATCGAAGTTGGATCCCGCCGCTGCCAAAGTCCAAATAATCCCCGGACTCGCTGCTTAGATATTGGAATCAAAGGTCGGCAAAATGGCGAGATTATTTGGGACTCGGTGAGGCGGTTTCTCACAACCCGCGCAGAGCCGGCATGATCTCTTCGGCGCAGAGTCGCATGGAGTTCAAGATTTTTTTCTTGGGCGAGGCTACCGGAGGCGATATTGAGCATGAGTTGTTCCGGCTGGATTGAATCTACGTAATAGTTGATCCGCTCAAGACAGTCGTCGGGAGTGCCCCAAACCGCCATGATGTTGGGCGACTCTTCCGCCACGGCTCGGCGCGCCTTTTCGGGCTCGGATAGTTTTTCAAAAGCCCTTCGGGATTCGCTTTTGGTCGCGTAGGCCTCGATTCTCTCCGCTCAGCCGCTGCCGGTTGGCGCTCGAGCGCAAGAAAACTTGGGCCTGGGTCGCCAGCGCGAAAGCTCCATTTTGTCATCGCCTCTTCACGATCCCGTGCGACGTGCAGATGAACGCCCAAGATGACATCGCTTGCTTTTCCATGCGGAAGATTCTGCGCGGTACCGTGACGTCAAATCACGAACTAATCCGAGGGGAATGCCCAGATAGCCGGGCTGGACCAATCCCTGGCCGATTTTCCCGGCGAAGATCGCGCTATCGGGAGTGGTGGCTGCGGCAACATACAAGGGTGGGTGGGGTTCCTGGAGTGGCGGGGGACTGAGTTTGAAGTCGCTCACCCGCCAGAATGTGCCCTGTAAATTTTCAATAGTGGCTGATGTAAAAATCTCAACCAGCATGCGGATGCCCTCTTCAAATCGGGCGGGACTCTCCGCCGGATCGACACCCACGCGGTTCAATACCCAGGGATGGCCTCTGCCGAGCCCGACCATGATGCGTCCTTCGGTCAAGAGATCGGCAGCCGCTATTTGGCTCGCCAAGATTGCCGGATGGTGTACGGGTACGCTGATGATGCCGGTAAGAAAACGAATTCTCTGCGCGTGTTGCGCGGCGGCGACATAGAGTCCCAAAGGAAACGGAGAGCAGGAGAATTCATCTTTTCCAAAACTCTCTGTCGTCGAGAAGAAATCATAGCCCAGCCGATCGGCGAGGGCGATCTGCTCCAGGACCTCGGCATAAGCTTGCCGTTCTGATTTGCCAACGTAAGAGAATTCGGTAAACAGCCCAATCTTCATAGATGCACGCGAGGTCAGGGGCGACGGTGGTTGGACGCTACTCGATAAACTTCCGCGAGTCAACGATGGTTGCCTCCTCGGCGAAAAGTGAGGTGGCCGTTCTCCTGATCTTTTTCAAGGCAATATTGACTCTGGCTTTTATGCAGTGCTAAAGAGAATCGGCGAAAGTTGTGCGGAGCAATCTGTTTCGTTTGAAGGTTAAAATTCTATTGGGGGTGCAGTTCATGCAGTACATGGCCAGGTCGATAGCGATGATCATGATCGCGTTTGGAATCGTCGCTGTGCTCGTTCCGGGAAAAGTGTTTTCCCAAACGCCTTGCTTTCAAGGCAAAACTATCACTATTCTTCGCGGCGGCGAGCCTGGAGGGTCGGGAGATATGCAAGCGCGGGCGCTTATCCCTTTAATGAAAAAATACATTCCCGGCAATCCAACAATCGTCATTGAAAACATGCCCGGCGCCGCCGGTATGAAAGCAGTCAACCACGCCTTTTCGACGGCAAAGCCTGACGGTCTCACCATTACTGCCGTGGGCTCCGGCCTCGCCTCGGGAGCGATCCTCGGCTTGCCGGGGTAAGATACGATATCGATAAGCTGATTTATCTGGGCTCCACCGAACATGGCGACCCCTACGTATTTTTGAGCCGAAAGGAGGCGGGCTTCGACACCTTGGAAAAATTGCGCGCCGCCTCGGGAGTCAGGGTTGGAGCGCAGACCGTGGGTCATGCGATTTACATCAGCGGACGGATTTTCACCTATCTGCTCGGCCTTGAAGGATCCCAGGCTCGTGGTCGGCTTTGGCGGGGTGGAAATGGATGTCGCCTTAACTCGGGGAGAGATCGATGCCAGAGCCAACAGCGCCGATACGGTGGTCCGCCGAAACGCCGACGCCCTCGCCAAGAGGCCAGTACAACATTCACGCGACCCTGACAATTCCAAAGGCACGTTCCACCCGCGCTTCGCCAACGTTCCCGACGCAGACTCCCTGGCGAAAAACGATCGAGAGCGCCAATTGATCACTCTGTTCCGCGAATTCATGTATCCGCGCTGGCCCTATGTCTTGCCGCCGGCGACACCGGTGGAGATTGTTAAGACGCTGCGCGGAAGCGATGAACAAGTCGTTCAAGGATCCGGGGTTTACTCAGGAATTCAGGAAACTCATGGGCGGCGAGCCCTCGCCTCTCACCGGAGAAGAGGTAGAGGCGTCGATCCGGGAACTGCCGCGCGATCCTGAAGTCATCGGACTGTACAAGAAGATGGCCGAACATGGGCCGCTGCCGCCGCGTTAGCGGGTGGAGCCGGCCTTGGATTGACAGGGGCCAGTAAACCAGTGACGCGGAAGTCGAACCTAAGAATTATGAAAGCAGAGGTCATAATGAAAGCTCGTAATCGCGGAGCTAAATTAAGTGCGCTGTTTGTCGGCACGCTGTTCGTATCTCTGGGGCTGTTACCGAGTGACGGTTTTTCTCAAGCTTCCTTCTTTCAAGGTAAGACCATTACCGTCATCCAAGGTCGGGATCCAGGCGGCACAGGAGACCTGCGAGTCAGGGCCTTGTTCCCTTTCTTACAGAAATATATTCCGGGAAACCCAACGATTGTGAGCGAGTATATGCCCGGCGGTGGCAGTCGAAAGGCAGCCAATCATCTCTACAGAACTGCACGCCCCGATGGGCTGATCATCAGGAAACCTGAGCTCCGCCATGGTTTCTCTGGCCGTCCTGGGAGAATCGGGAGTCCTCTACGATCTCGATAAATTCCACTATCTCGGTTCCCCGTACAGCACCTATCACGCGGTTTTTATAACTCGGAAAGAGGCCGGCTTGAGCAACATAGAGAAGCTTCAAGCCGCCACCGGAATTAGGGTTGGGGCGCAATCGGTGGGTTTCTCAACCTACAACGAAGGTCGCCTGTTCGCTTACCTTCTCGGTCTTAGGGACCCCAAGTTTATCGCTGCCTATGGAGGAGCCGAGCTCGACCCGGCTTTGCAGCGTGGTGAGATCGACGGGAGAGCCACCGGACCCGATACGCTCCTCCAGCGCAACCAAGAGTGGCTCGACAAAGATTTCGTGGACATTCATGCGATCATGGAAACTCCCAAAGGGGATAAGCACCCTCATCCGAGGTTCAGCCGTCTTCCGGAAATTGAGAGCTTTGCCAAATCGGATAGAGAGCGCAAAGTGGTTCAGTTGCAGCGCGCGTTTCGAGTTACCGGTACCCCATTCATTCTTCCTCCCGGCACACCCAAGGATCGGGTAGTGGTTCTCCAAGAAGCCTTTCGTAAAACCTATAGAGACCCGGAATTTTTCCGCGAATACAAAAAGCTCACGGCCGACGATCCTTCGCCTCTCCTACCGGAAAATCACGAACGGGCAATCAAAGAGGTTCCGCGGGATCCTGAAGCCATCGAACTGTTCAAAAAGCTTGTGGGTGCAGAACCGCTGCCGCCTCGCTGACGCGTCATTCAAGTCGAAAGGAGTACTCTGTCATGCGAAAGAAATGTTTGATCACATTTTTCGTCGCACTCTTTGCTCATCTGATAATGCTACCGGGAAGGCTTTTTTCACAGACGGATTTTTATAAGGGCAAAACCATTACTATCATCCACGGCCGGGATCCCGGCGGTACGGGCGATATGCGGGTAAGAGCAATGATCCCATTCTTGCAGAAATATACGCCGGGGAATCCGAATATTGTCAGCGAGTATATGCCCGGCGGTGGCGGCCGCAAGGCCGCTAATTATGTCTACAGATCAGCTCGGCCTGACGGCCTGATGATCGGCAACCCCGGGCTCGGCATGGTCTCTGCTGCGGTGCTTGGAGAATCGGGAGTCCTCTACGATCTCGATAAGTTTTTCTATCTGGGGTCACCCTACAGCTCCTATCACCCGCTATTTTTAACCAGGAAACAGGCGGGCTTGAGCAGCATAGAAAAACTGACTGCCGCTTCCGGAGTCAGGGTCGGCGGCCAATCCGTGGGTTTCTCTACGTACAGCGAAGGCCGCCTATTCGCCTACATTCTTGGGCTGAAAGATCCCAAGTTTATCGCCGGCTATGCCGGACCTGAGATCGATCAAGCGCTGATGCGCGGCGAGGTCGATGCCCGGGCGACCGCGGCTGACTCGGTGGCGCAACGGAACCGGGACTGGCTGGAAGGTGGCCTGGTGGACTTTCACGCGATCCTTGAAATCCCCAAGGGGGACAAGCATCCCCAGTTCAAGCAGCTTCCCGAGCTGGAGAGCTTTGCCCGGTCGGATAGAGAGCGCAAGGTCATCAATTTGTCGCGCGCTTTCAGAGTTGCCGGCGGCCCCTCCGTGCTTCCGCCTGGCACTCCCAAGGATCGCGTCGCTATTCTCCAGGAGGCCTTTCGCAAAACCTATAAAGATCCGGAGTTTCTGCGCGAATATAGAAAACTCACCGGCGACGAAGCGTCGCCGCTCCTTCCCGAAGACCATGAAAAGACGATCAGGGACATTCCTAGAGAGCCCGAGATCATCGAGCTGTACAAAAAGATTGTCGGCGCGGAGCCGCTGCCGCAGCGGTAAGAAAGAAAGGAGACCCAGCCATGGCAATAAGAATCATGACGCGGATTCTATACGCAGCGCTTTTAACTCAGCTCGTCTTGGTGCCTGACTTCCTCTATTCACAGTCCGACTTTTATCGGGGAAAAACACTTAGAATTGTGCACGGGCGCGACGCCGGCGGCTCAGGAGACTTGCGGGTAAAAGCGCTGGTGCCGTTTCTGCAGAAACATATTCCCGGAAATCCCACCATCGTTCATGAGTTCATGCCGGGCGGCGGCGGCCGGAAGGCCGGCAACTATATTTATGGATCGGCGGCGCCCGATGGGTTGACCATCGGAAACGCGGGCAGTGGTATGGTGTCGAGTGCGGTGCTCGGCGAAACGGGGTGCAGTACGACGTCGACAAACTGATTTTTCTCGGGTCGCCCTATAGCTCCACTCATTATTTTTCTTGACCCGAAGGGAAACCGGTCTGACGACGCTGGAAAAACTCCGCTCGGCCTCAGGCGTGCGCGTCGGCGCGCAATCCGTCGGCCATACCATTTACAATATCGGCAGGCTTTTCGCCTGGATTCTGCCTCTCAAAGATCCCAAGTTTGTCACCGGCTACTCGACCCCTGAACGCGATGTTGCTTTTATGGCCGGGGAGCTCGACGCTTTGGGCACCACCGACGATCATCTTGTGCGCAATCCGGAATGGATCTCAGCGAACAAAATTGATCTTCACGCTCTGATGGAAGTTCCGAGGGGAAACAAGTATCCCGGCTTTGGGCATCTGCCCGAGATTGAAACCTTCGCCAAGTCGGAGAGAGAGCGCAAAGTGCTGGCGATGTTTCGCAATTTGCGGCTTACGGGTTCGCCGTTTTTCGCTTCTCCACGAACACCCGCGGACCGGATCGAAATCCTCAAGCAGGCGATGACCAAAAGCCTCAATGACCCTGAGTTTTACAAGGAGCACAAAAAGCTCGTCAGCGAGGAGCCCACACCGCTTCTGCCGGAAGAAAATCAAAAAGCGATTCGGGAACTGCCGCGGGACCTCGAAACCATCGCGCTCTTTAACCGGCTCGCCGGCCCAGGGTTACTCCCTCGGCGCTAACGGTCAAGTCTAAGGAGGTCGATCATGAAGGGTTGCAAATGCAGATTTTTATCAGCAGCGATGCTTCCCACGGCCTTATTTGTTTCTGTGGCGTTTCTACCGACTCACGCGCACTCCCAAGCTAATTTTTACGAAGGCAAAACCATCACGCTCATCGCGTTCACCGCACCGGGCGGAAGCGGGGACCTTCGGGTAAAAGCGGCGGTTCCTTTTCTGAAAAAACATATTCCCGGAAATCCCACGGTCGTGATTGAGTACATGGACGGCGGAGGTGGTCGGAAAGGAGCAAATCACCTCTATCATTCGGCGCGTCCCGATGGGCTCACCATAGGCGGGGGCAGCGGGGCAATCGTGGGCTTGGGCATCATGCGTGAACAAGGCGTCTCTTATGATGTCGACAAGTTCATCTATCTCGGTACTCCAGAGAGTGAAAACCACGCCGTCATCTACACGAGAACGGAACTTGGGCTAGATAACTTGGAGAAGCTTAAGGCCAAACCTGGGATTAGGATCGGGGGACAGACCGTCGGTCATACTTCCTACGTTGCGGGGCGGTTTTTTGCGTATTTCTTGGACATGAAGGAACCGAAGTTCATCGTAGGTTACACGTCCCCGAAGTGGACCTAGCCCTGCTGAATGGCGAGCTTGATGCTAGAGCCAATGCGGCCGTATCGGTTCTGCGCCGCAATCCGGAGTGGTTAGAAAAAGAGTGATGAACTTTCACGCCATTATGGAGATCCCGAAAGGGATTAAGCATCCTCGCCTCGCTCACCTTCCGGAGATAGAAAGCTTCGCCAAGACCGAAAGGGAAAAAAGGTTCTTACCGTCTGGCGTGCTTTCCGAGGCGTCGGCTCGCCTTACATCTTGCCTCCGGGAACACCCAAAGACAAGGTTGAGATTCTCGAAGAGGCGATGCGCAGGGCCTTTAAAGATCCAGAGTTCCCAAAGTACTTCAAGAAACTGGTAGACGACGATCCTTCGCCACTGGGAGCAGCAGAATTGGCCCGGCTGATTAAGGAGATGCCGCGGGACGCGGAGGTTTTAGAGCTGGTAAAAAAGTTCTCCGGGGCGGGGCCGTTGCCGCCGCGGTAAGAAAGGTGACTCGCCATGAGATAAAAATCATGACGCGGACTCTATGCTCAGCGCTGCAATTTTCCGGCGCAGGTCCGCTGCCGGCGCGATAGGTCATTTAGTCTGTTTTATTTCGTCCTTGACAAGGGAGCTAGATCGTAATCTAATCCGCGCGGAAATCCCAGCCGAAAAACAAGGACCAGCTATTTATATGGAGATTTCACTGTTTGATGCAGCTGCTACGGGTTTCCTAAATATACTTCATCTCAAGGTCTTTCTGGCGATGATGATGGGGGTTAGCATCGGCACCTTCACCGCCGTGGCCCCTCAAGGGATAGGCATGCCTCTCGTCTATGCCATCGCCCTACCTATCGTTATCAAGTGGGAACCCATTACCGGTATTGCGCTGCTCATTGGCGCTAGCTCCGTGAGCGCCATTTGCGCGGCTTACCTGCCGATCCTTTTTGGTATCCCTGGAGGCTCCGGTTCTCAGGCCACCGTGCTGGACGGCTACCCGATGGGTAAACGCGGTGAGGGGCGGCGCGCCTTGGGAGCTTCTTTCATGGCTGGGGGTATGGGGTCCCTGATCGGGACCTTGACTCTTGTTCTTGCGATTCCTCTGACAAGGCCCCTGATCTACCTGATGGGATCACCCGAGCTTTTCGTTGTCATGCTTTGGGGATTGAGTATGGTGGCCGTTTTGGCTGGGCGCCGGCCGATCAAGGGAATGATTGCCGCGGCCTTTGGTCTGTTGCTCGCGACCGTTGGCCAGCAAGCGCAAAGCGGCGTTATGCGCTTCGTTTTTGACCAGCCCTACCTTCTCGACGGTATTTCCATAAGCATCATCGCGCTGGCCATGTTTGGCATTCCCTCGGCGCTGGACTTGGCTTTGACCAAACTCGGCGTTGAGCAGCAGCCGGTGCCGCTGAAGGGAAGTCTGTTCGACGGGGTCAAGGACACCTTGCGCGAATGGTGGCTCGTGGTGCGCTGTAGTTTTGTCGGTGTGTGGGTGGGGATTGTTCCCGGGCTGGGCTCGCAGGTGGTGGACTGGCTTGCCTACGGGCACGCGGCGCAAACCAGCAAGAACCCTGGAAACTTCGGCAAAGGCGACGTGCGCGGGGTTATCGCACCGGAGAGCGCCAACGACGCAAAGGACGGAGGGGACCTGATAACCACACTGCTGATGGGATTCCCCCAGGGAGTGGTCACAGCGCTTTTTATCGTCGCGTTACTCGCTTGGGGATATCTGCCAGGTCCGGAAATGCTTAAGAAGAACCCCGAAGTTATCTTTAGCGTGGTCTGGATTCAGGGGATCTCAGGCATCATCGGTACCCTCGTCGGCTTTGTTTTGGCCGCACAGCTCGCCAAGCTGGCCGAGGTGCGCTACACGTTCATGGTTCCCCTCATGTTCATCTTTATTCTCATGGGAGCCTTCAGCGTCAACCGCGACCCCGTAGATCTTCTGGCCGTAATCACCTTCGGTATCCTGGGCTATTTCATGCGGCGCTTTGGCTATCCCAGACCGGCCATGATTCTCGGCCTGGTTTTGGGCGACCTGATGGAGAAGTATCTCTATCGCTCTGTGGCGAGCTATGGCTTCAGTTGGCTCTCTCGACCGGCCGTGATCGTTCTACTGATTCTCGCCGCAGCCTCTTTTATTCTTACCTTGCGCGGCCGGCTAAAGGGCCGAGAAGATACTCCCGCCTCTTTAGGCGGGGCGATGGCGAGGACTCCAGATGAAAGCTAATTTCACGCTTTTTTCCTTGTGGTTTTCTTGCTTGCGGCCTGGGCCGGTTGGGGTGGCCGAACATCGCCAAGATCATGCCCGTGTACGTGGCGGCCATTCCCGGTCTTATTCTGGTCCTAGTCCAGCTTTACCGCGACGCGACGGGTTGGGAAGCGCGTCGCGGCGGCGGAGGTGGGGGCATTGACATGGATGAGGTTTACGAGACGAAGTTGGATAGGAAGACTGAGTTTCGCCGCACCGTGACATATTTTCCTGGTTCATCGGCGGTGCTCTCGGTATTTGGCTGCTGGGCATCGTGATCGCCCTCCCGCTCCTGGTATTTCTCTACGCCCTCATTGAAGGAAGAGAAAAATGGAGCACCTCCCTTATCATGGCGGCGTGCACCTATTTGCTGATCTGGGGACTCTTCGAATACATGCTGGAAAGCCGGTGGCCGCAGGGGCTACTTTTCAGCTAAGAAAATTTGGGCGGGCAAGCAGCTCTTGACGGTTGGGAGCGGACCGAAAAAATTTCGGCGGGCGCAGACGGCGCAATTACTTGCTTCTTCGAATCCCGAAGGTTTGATTGTACTGATCGATGATCGAAGTCAGGTTTGGTCAATTGAAGAAGGACTCAGAAAAACAAAATCCTTCTGAAAAAGCTCCTGAACCCAGGGCTTGTGTTTGATCCCCTTGCGAATCGAAATCCTGCCGGCCGCGTCAGCGAGGCGGGTTTGCCCGTCCTCGGACAATATCCAATCGATAAAGAGCAGGGCCGAATAGGGGTGCGGCGCCCGCTGCATGAGCGCAACCAGATTGGGCTCGCCGGCGTATGGATCCAGGATGCGGAAATCGATGGGGGCTCCTTGCTGCTTGTATTCCGTGACCCGCCGGCCGCGCGCCGCAATGGCGATTGCCGATTCGCCTGCCAACATGAGCTGGACACGCATGACGTCTGCTCGAGCCCGGCATTTGCAGGTCCTGCTTCGCGAGGGCTTGCAGATATTCCGCGCTTTTCTTATTGCCCATGGATTCGAGCAAGATGCTAAACCAGGTATACTCCTCGGTCCCTAGACTCATTTTGCCCTTCCACTTGGGACTCAATAAATCCTGATAGCTCCGCGGCGCCTCGGTTCCCGAAACCTGTCGCGTGTTGAACGCAAGCACGAGGGCGTCACTTCGAAGGCCTGCCAGTAACCTTCGGCATCGTAGGAGCCGGACGGCATCGCTTTTCCTTCGGGAGAGAGATAGGCCGTAGAAAGCTTGCGCAGTTTGAGCTGCCACATTTCCACGGGCGATGATCCGACGACGTCCACTGCATGCCTACCGGCCCTTGCCTCGGTATCGACCCTGGTGAAAACGCCGGAAGGGGTCGCACGGTAGGTGTTGGTTTTAATGAACGGGTATGCCTTTTCGAAGTGGGGCATGATTTTCGGGTAGTCGGTCAAGCTGAGCGAAGTATAAAAACCAACTCTCCCTCTTTCTTGGCGCCTGCTTCGAGAAACGCTTTTCTCTCCGCGGCGGAGAGAGCCGAGGATTTTTTATTATCTCATCGGGTGTTGCCGCAAAAGCCTGCCCGTGGGGCAAGCGCAGCAATGCACCCAAGAAACAGAGCCAAAATAGCCGCAATCATGACAAGTACCGTGCTGTGAAAGAATCTCGGCTAGAGGTCCATTCTCCGCTTCCCACCCCAGCCCACAGTGGAGATATCGAAAAGGTTGCCGTCGGGATCCGATCCACGCCCCTCGGCATAACTGGCCTCGCGCTCTTTTGGGGCGCCCTCTGGATAGATTTCCTGAATGCGTCTGGCGGTCTCTTTGTTGTCTTCGACGTGAAAGCCGAAGTGATAGAGGCCCGGCTGATGTCCTGGTTCCTTGGGATCGGTGGCGTTCAGGATCGCCAGGTTGACTTCGCCGTCGGAAAGATGGACCGAGCCATTCTTGGTGCGGTACATCTCGTGCATTTCGAACACTCTTCTTGTAGAAATCAGCCAGTTTGTCCGGCTGGTGGGTGAGAATCGCGAGATGACGGAGTTTTGCCATTGTTTTTCCTCCCTCTGAATTTTTGCAGTTGAGAATCAGCGCTATCACCGGCGCTTTCGCTGTCAACGAGCCGCGCCACTTCAAAAGGAACCCCGCCCATGTTGACGCGAGTTTGGCGCAATGTTAAGGGTCGGCGAACGTCGCGCTAAACAAACAGCAGGGAGGAGAACCGCATGGCAAAACTAGTGTTGGCCGCTGGAGTTCCACATCCGCCCCGGTTGGTCTACGAGATGGCCCAGTCGCCGGGAAAAATGCGGGGAGAAGCGCTGATGAAGCAGGTGCGCGAACAAGTGGAAAAGGCCGAACCTGATTTGATCATCGAATTCGACAGCGATCATTTTGTAAATTTTTTCTATAGTAACCTGCCGTCGTTTTGCATCGGCATGGCGGAGGAAGCCCAAGGTCCGCAGGAGACCTGGTGTCCGATGCCGCGCTACACGGTTCGCGGACACGTTCCGCTGGCCAAGGCGCTCTTTAAATATGGGCTGCATGACAAGTTCGACCTCGCGGCGGCTCACGAGCTGCGTCTGGATCACTCGTTGGTTGTGCCGTTGCATTTTCTCAATCCGTCGATGGAGCTGCCCGTTGTTCCGATCTACACTAATGGCTTTGCTTCGCCCTTGCCGCTGGCGACGCGATGTTTTTCACTGGGCCGGATGGTGCGGCGCTTTATCGAGGCATGGGACGGTAAAGAGCGAGTGGCGCTAATCGCCAGCGGCTGTTTCGCCATGGACGTCGGCGGGCCGCTGCGCGGTTGGACCGACACGGAGTGGGAGGAAACAATCTCCGGGCTGCTGCTTCAAGGGAAGTACCAAGCGCTGGCCCGCCGGGCCACCGAAGAGCGCATCAATAAGGCCGGCAACAACAGCGGCGAGCTGCTGAACTGGATCACCCTCACCGGCGCGGTGGGAAAAACCCGGCCCCTATTTTTGGAAAACGACGACGGCTCCGGCTACGCTGTATGGAAATTGGAGTAGAGAGAGATGAGTATCTATCAGGTCAACAAGCTGCTCTATTTGACGGACAACGACGCTGCTTTCCGCAAACGGATGAAAGAAAATCCTGAGGAGGCGATAAAAGCTTTTTCCCTGAGCCAAGAAGAGCACGATGCCTTGACGTCAGGTGCGGTGGGCAAACTTTATCAGATGGGTGTCCACACGTTTTTGCTCAATCATCTTTCCCGCTATGAATTGTTTGGTGTGAACCGAGATAATTACCTGGCACGGATTCGTGAGGGGATGGCATACGATCCTCGGTTCGAGCAAGGCCAGATGCCCATGCAATATTTCATCAAGGAACCAGATTCCCGATAGCGCTCAGGAGGCGGACTACTCGGTGCTTATGGATCCACCGGCAGTCGTAAGCTCAGCCAATGCAATGATCAAGCGCTCAGAATCGAGTCAGTCTTCTGCTCAAAAACTATACATAAACCATCGTTTTTCTGTCCCGCTGGAATAAACTCCACGGGAATAGTTCGTTATTCGGGCAACTTTCAATCAAAACTCGCCCCATACGTTTTGGCATACACGTTGCGTTTTGAGCAGGTGTATCCTTCCTTCCAATTCGCTGGCGAAGCTCTTAAAACGCCTTAGCACGGTGCAGCCGAGCGAATAAACTGGAGCGGGCGCATCCCGAAAACGATGGACTGTGAGCGGTATTGCTGATCAAAACTTTTCTCCGATTCTGTCGTGCTTACGGCAGTTGCATGAGAAATACCGCACGAATTTCGATGGCCAGGTAGCCACTTACATTCCGGAGCTTGCCAGGGTTAACCCGCAACTCTTTGGTATCTCTCTTGTGACCGCTGATGGCCAGGTCTACGAGGTCGGCGATTCGCGTCACCTGTTCACCATCCAATCGATCTCCAAGCCTTTTGTCTACGGACTGGCGCTCCAACAACGCGGGATTGATTATGTCCTCACCAAGGTAGGTGTCGAGCCCAGCGGCGAAGCCTTTAATTCAATCGTTTTCGACGAGCGCCGCAACCGTCCTTTCAATCCGATGGTCAATGCCGGGGCCATTGCGACCACCGCGCTTATCCATGGTGATGGACACGACCGCCGTCTTGCCTGCGTGCTCAAGATGTTCGGCCGGTTGGCAGGACGGCCGGTGGAAATTGACAGGGCAGTGGTGACATCGGAAAAAGCCACGGGCACCGCAACCGCGCCATCGCCTATCTCGAGCCGCAACGCCGGGATGATCGATGAACGGATCGATGAGCACCTCGATCTCTACTTCGAACAATGCTCGGCCCTGGTGAGCGCGAAGGACCTCGCGGTGATGGCGGCGACGTTGGCAAACAACGGACTGAACCCGTTGACCGGCGAGCGTGCCCTCGAGGAATCCTACGTCAAAAACGTCCTCAGCGTCATGCACAGCTGTGGGATGTACGATTATGCCGGCGAATGGGGCTACCGCATCGGTCTCGCGGCCAAGAGCGGAGTCGGCGGGGGCATTATAGCGGTTCTCCCCGGACAGTTCGGCATTGGAACGTTTTCGCCTATGCTCGACCCTCAAGGGAACAGTTGCCGGGGCATCAAGGTCTGTGAAGAGCTTTCACAGCGCTTCAAGTTGCATATGTTCCGGGTGCGCTCCGGAGCCGGAGTCGTTGTCCGCCGCCGCTCTCGAGGGACGACCGTCCATTCTAAACGGATGCGCAACACCCAGGAGCAGGCCATTCTCAACCGCAAAGCCAGAGGCCATCTGCGTCTACGAACTCCAGGGCAATCTTTTTCGGCGCCCTGGAACAAGTGTTCCGGAAACTCGCCGCCGAGTTGGACTCCATCACCTATCTTATTTTGGACATGAGACGCGTACTGGAGATCGACGATTGCGCGGTTACACTTTTGGCCGACATGGAGAGAGTGTTGGCAGAGGATGGCAAAAAGGTGCTTCTGGCCCATCTTCCTGTGGCCGCCGGTCAAATGCTCACGGAAAGGCGAGAGGCCGGATGGACAAAGGATGGTTTTTTCCCGGACATCGATGCGGCTCTCGAATGGTGCGAAGACCGGATGATTGCCGAAGAAAGCGCCGACAACAAGTGCGAGAAGGCCGTCGTGTCGTTGGAAGCGATGGATATGCTGGCAGGCTTTGACGCCGACGAAATCGGGCTGCTCCGCTCGATCGTCGAGGTGGCTCATTATGCCCCGGGCGAAGTCATTGTCCGGGAGGGTGATCCAGCCGACTCTTTATTTTTGCTGGCCGCAGGTTTGGTCAACGTTTGCCTTCGACTCGGTGATGGTATGCGGCAAAAGCGGCTGGCGACGATTGCTCCGGAGTGGCTTTTGGTGAGCTCGCTGTTCTTTGACGGGGGCACGCGATCCGCCGACGTGGTCGCTGTGCTGCCGGCTGTTCTGTTACATTTGCCGCTGGCAAAATTTGACGAGCTTGCTGCGCTTCATCGGGGATGCGCACCAAACTGTTGAGCAATATCGGGCGTGAACTTTCGGCTCGTCTGCGTCGAGCCGACGCCGAGATTCGTTCGCTGGAGGAATAGGGGATCCGTCAGTTCAAGCCGCGATTTGTCAGATCCCCATATTGTCTTCAGGCTTCCGTTTTACTTTATCCTTCAACCGCGGTATGCCGCTCCAATCCCCTCCCATCCAGTACTCTGTCAGACTGCCGAAAACACCTAGAGGAATGCTGACGGCCAGAATAAAAATACCACAGGCCGTCACTATAGCTACCCATCATCGACATAAGAGTCGCGACGATCTTTGCTGTTCCGCCTCCCAGCACGGCGCCGATAAAGAGCCGGGTTTCACGGCGAACGCCGTAATGTGTCGCGTAGACGCCCCATAATATCCCGACAAAAATGCCAGGAAGGGCCCCAACAATACTGCGAAGATCGCTCCCGCCCCTGCGCTCTCGCTTCGACGCATCTTCAAGTTTTTCCTCGTCTGACGCGCCGTCAACTCGAAACTCCCCTTTGATCACTCGAAAATATAGTGCACTCCCGCGTGAATCCCCAAATCGGGTCTCATGCCGTTAAAATAGACTTCCACTTGTGCTTGGAGTTTTCGGTTCGTTTCAGGTTGGGGAAAGAGGGGTTGCAGCTCGGATCCGGTCTGGACCCCGACTTCTTGTTCCTTACGAGCGACGATAAGAAGGACCGACCTCTGTAATTCCTTCTCCGTCAACGGGAGATTCTTAAAGGCTTTGCGTCCAAAGCTTTCAATGTCTTCATCTTCCAGGCTCTGCACCGTGAGAACCGTAACGGTATAGGCGCTCTGAGTTTTCATCCGTCTCAAGCGTTCGGTCAAATCGTCGACGCTCGCCGGCCGCATCATTTTTGCCGAAGTCATTGATGGTGGTGTTAAGCGCAGGGACTTCCAAAGCGACTGCAGAAGAGGGAAATATCAGGGCTGGCAAAAAGAACTAGGCCGAGAAATACGTATTAGTGACCACAGAGAACCTAGCACGGTATCGAGCCTCCAGACTCAGAGAATCTCACCGCGGAGGCGCTGAGGGCCGCAGAGATTAAACCCGGATTGGTTCTTGCGTCTTGATGCAAGAAATCCCCATCTTGATACCCGGATCGCCGGAGAATCTGTGCAAGCTCTGCGTAAACTCTAGCGTGTGAGCCGTGCAAGGACTATAAAGGATGTATGGTGGCGGGCTCTAAGCCGCCGACTTGTGGCCTTCGCGATCTTCGTGATGAGAATATCTTTCGCAAAGTAAATCACTCAGGCGAAGCGCATGTGTCATAAAGAGAACTCGTCAGCTTCATAGTTGGTTGCCGATCGTCCGGCGCGTTTATCTAGGGCCTGCAGCTCTTTTCACTCATTGGAAAACCGAACTGCTCATTCCGCATGCGCAGACGCTGGCTGGAGACTTCAGCAATAATTCGGGCGGCTCGCTTAAACCCGGTTTCGGTCTTGACCACCGCGGCCAGCGCGCGAGCGCCGGTCTCCTTGTGTCCCACTTCGTCCAGTAATATTTCTCGGAATACCCGCGCCATTTTTCCTCAACACCGGTTTGCTTGAGCCTACTGCAGACTTCGTAGAGCGCACCGCCTCCGCCTTCCGTTAGCGTGATGGCGGCGCGTTCGAGTTCTTCGTCTTGTCTGCGGATTTCTTTCGGTTTTGATTGCGCCGTTGCCGTGCAGCAGCGTGGCCAAACTCTTGGAGTATCGTGCCCGTATTTTTGCCAGCTTCCGATCTTCTGGCAGCCACAGCAAGTCCGCAAAGGTTACTTTCTTGCCGGTCAGTTCCTCCAAGAGATCCATGACCAGTCTGGCATGTTTCGTTTCGTCGGCGAGTTTCTCCGTCAGTTCTTCAAACTGGTGGCGATCTATTTGCCGATCCACTTCCGGATAAAGTTTGGCCAGGGCGCTGAAAATGGGTTTGATAGCGGAGTATTCTTTGAAAGCTTGCGCGCGTAACCAGTGTAGATGATCGAGCCTCTTTCGTGGCTCAGCGAAGAAGGCGCTGACGATTGCTGCTTCGGCGGCGCGATAAGCTCGCGCGAGTCGCGTGAGTCTTTTGACGTAGTCAGTCATGAATCAGGCCTCACCACGACATGGAGGACACGAAGAAAGATTTTCCTCGCGCCAAGAGTCGGCAAGTTCGAGATGCAAGGATTTCTTCTTTGCGCCTTTGCGTTCTTTGCGGGAGATATTCCGATTCCGGCTCGGAGACGGTTTGAACGGCTGGAACGGTTTGAACGATTGGAACAAGTTCATTTCCGCTACTTCGACGGCACCGGAACCACCGTGCCGCAATTTTTGCAGGTGCGCAGTTTTTCATCGCTGGAGAACTTTTGGTAGACCTGCCCCACAGGATCGGCACGGTAATCGCCGACCTCGACGGAAGTTTCGTAAACTTTCTCGCCGCACTTGTTGCAGAACCATTTGAAAGTAATCGATTTCGCCGGCTCGACGCTTGCGCTCGAAGACGATGAACCAGGAGTTCTCCTCGAGTCGCGGCGAGTGGGGCACGCCGGCGGGACAAAGGAGGATTTGGCCGGCTTTTATGTCGGCTGTTTGTTCTTTGCCGTCGGGTGTTCGATAGACGAGATGCTGCACTCCGGTTAGTTGCAACGTCACTTCGTCCGCCGGGTCGATGTGAAAATCCCAGCGCTCTTTACGCCCGCTGCTCAAGAACGCGATAGATTCCGAATCCTGCCACAGCACACGCCGCCCTTTGCCTTCGGCTTTGACGTCGTCGATGACGCCTTTGAGATCGATAGGAATAAGTTTTTGCATAACTCCTCCCGCGAGGAACTATAGCGCTTTCGAAAGCGGCAGGGCAACCCATTGCCTTGACGGTGGAAGGACCAGGGTGATAAGTTTCCGCCCAACGAAATATTCAGGAGGTGCTCAATGGCTGAGCGAGTTTGGGATCATTTTCTTACCGAGCAAGACAAGGCGACCTTAGTTAACAAGCCGCCGCGCCCTATCGGTTTCGGCGAGCGGCCCGCGTTGTTGCTGATCGACCTGTATCGGTGGGTCTTCGGTGACAAGCCGGAACCGGTTGTCGAAGCGATCAAAACCTGGCCTGGAAGCTGCGGGCTCGCGGGCTGGAATGCGCTGCCTTATATTCAAAAACTGCTCGCCAAGGCGCGTGAAGTTGAGATTCCGGTCATCCACGTCACGGGCTTGGACGGCGTGAACGTGGCGCCCTGGGCTTTTCGTCGCGATGGCGCGAAACGGGCGACCATGGATAACGAAGAGCTCGACCGGGTGCGGCGGAAATTCGATATCGTTGACGAGGTCAAACCGATTCCCGGGGAGACCGTGTTGAAGAAAACCTCCCCCAGCGCATTCTGGGGAACGCCCCTTGTCGGTCATCTGAATTTCTTGGGCGTGGATACCATCATCACCTGCGGCGAGAGCACGAGCGGTTGCGTGCGTGCAAGTGTCGTCGATGGCACCACGAATCGGATTCGCATGATCGTAGCTGAAGAGTGTGTTTTTGACCGTCACGAAGCCTGCCACGCGATCAATCTGTTCGACATGAATCAGAAGTATGCGGACGTGTTGCCCTTGGATGAGATCCTCAAATACCTCGATGGGTGGCGTGCCGAAAAAGCCGGCCGGGGAAACGTCGGTAACGATAGTATGACGCTGCTAAGAGATCTCGCCATCGGTGAAGAGTTCAAGGGAACCGCTAAGCTGCGTAAGTTGCCGCACTTGGCTATCCTATTGTGAAACGGCTGGGCCGGGAGCCTCAGGAATTCCGGCTCAGCCCGTACCACACAACCACAAACACGACGAGCGAAATCAGGGACATTGCCTGAAAACCCCGGTCGAATCCCATCCCTTCGATCAGGGCGCCGCACAATAAAGGTCCCACCGTCTGGCCCACTGAGCTTGACGCCCGCGATATGCCAAGACTCAGCTCCTTACTGGTCTTGCTTGCCGACTGAAGCGCAAAGGTCGTAGCTCCCACGTTGGTAAAGCCAAAACCCATGGTCATCACCGCAAGTGGAATCAAAAGTGTTATGAAACCGGAACCATAGACCTGAAGAAAAAACATCGGGATCCCTACGGCGACCCCGAGTAAAATCACCCGGCTTGAGTTTATTCGATCGCAGAGCCAGCCGCCGCTGAAGCGCCCTAGCGTATCTGTCAAGCGCGAAACTGAAACCATAATCCCTACCGCTTCCAGACTTAACCCGACGTGATTCGTGACTAGAAAAGGAAACGCGACCCGCGTCACTCCGGTCAAGAACAGAAACGACTGGGAGATGGCGAGGCATGAGGCGAGAAAGGGCGCTTTGGCTTAAAGAATAGTTCCTTCGCGCCATAGGGTCTGCGAACTGTGACGGACGGTTTTTCGGTATCGTTGGGCGCCTGCGACAAGAATAAAAAGCAAACCGAAGAATTGAGGCACGGAATAAAGAAAAAAAAGTCCGTCGGGCCCGAGCCACTTGCCCACGAAGCCACCCAAAAGCGGTCCGAGTGTGAAACCGATGCCCAAAGCCGAAGCCATTTGTCCCTGCACTCGTCCCTGGCGCTCCGGCGCGGATTGATCGAACCCGATTTTTCTGAGAGCGAGGGCGAACATTGCCTCAGTCAATCCAAAGAGAATCCAGACCCCGACGAATACCGGCATCGTGTTGAGGAAAAGATATCCAACAGCGCTGGTCGCGAGGCCGATGGCTGTGGCGGCGATGAGCAGCGCTCCCGGGCTGAAGTAAGTTGCCATGATGCCGGACAAAGATCAGAAGAAACACGGCCGATGCCGTTGGCGACCAAGGGGATGCCGGCCAAGGCAAAGGAGTAGCCGTGCGCCTTCATGAAGAACGGCGCCAACATCGCAGCTCCAGACGATCCCGCAGTCTGGCAGATGGCGGCCAATACGTAGTATGTGATAGGCGAAAGCTTCATGCCGCGGAATTATACCAGGGGCGACTAAATCGTGATATGGATTTAGCCGGTGAAATGCGGTATGGGACAGGGGATTGGAGTGATGGAGTAATGGAGTGTTGGAGTGATGGACTCGCGAATATCTCGGTATTTTCACACCGCATTCTCCTTTACTCGGAACCCGAAACTCGGAACTCGAAACTGAGGAGTTCAAGCAATGACGGAGATATTCCACAGATTCAGATACATGAGGCGAAAAAGAAGCTGGAAGAGAAAGCGTCCATGTTTGTCGATATTCGCGATCCGGGATCGTATCGCGCGGCGCACATACCCGGCGCGCTGCACCTTCATGATGGCAATGTTCAGGAATTTATCCAGAACACCGGCAAAGAGACCTCGGTGGTCGTCTACTGCTACCACGGTAACAGCAGTCTTGGTGCGACCGCGTACTTCATTGAAAACGGCTTTAAGAACGTCGCGAGTATGAGCGGCGGCTTCGAAGCATGGCGGCAATTGTATGAGCATGAGCCTGAATAGGATAGCTTCTAGTTTTCGGGTTTCAGGTTTCGGTCTAGCTTGAAACTCGAGACTCGAAACTCGGAACTGCGAAAGCACAAGGAGGTTCGTATGAGCGTGATCGTTGGGAGCGGAGAATTTCGTTACGAAGTCATCGAGGGCTGGGGAAGTTGCCGGACGGCTGGACCTTCAAGGAAGTGGCGGCGGTCGCGGTAGATAAAAAGATCAAGTCTATTGTTTTACGCGCGGCGCGCATCCGGTCATCGTTTTCGACCGTGACGGAAACTTTGTGCGCTCATGGGGGAGGGCGTTTTTAAACGGGCTCACGGTGCCACGATAGGTCCCGACGAAACGATTTTTTGAGCGATGATGGCGACCATACGGTACGAAAGTGCACCTTGGATGGAAAAGTCATTTTCACCCTGGGTGTCCCGGGCCAACCGGCGCCTTATCAGAGCGGCGAGCCGTTTAACCGCTGCACCCATGTGGCTTTTGCGCCGACGGGTGATTTCTATGTTTCCGACGGCTATGGGAACTCCCGCGTGCACAAGTATTCTCCCGACGGAAAACTGCTTTTCTCCTGGGGCGAGCCGGGTTGTGATCCCGGGCAATTCAACATCGTGCATAACATTTGTACCGATAAAGAGGGTTGGGTCTATGTCGCCGACCGGGAGAACCATCGCGTCCAGGTGTTCGACGGCAACGGCAAGTACGAGACGCAGTGGAACAACTTGCATCGGCCCTGCGCTCTCTACATGGACACCACCCGGCCAGATCCCATCTGTTATATAGGTGAGTTAGGGCCGGGCATGTCGGTGAACAAGGAGAGCCCGAATTTAGGCAACCGGGTGGATATCTACGACAAGAAGGGCAAACGATTGGCGCGTCTGGGAGATATATTCGCCGGCGAAAAGGCCGGCCAATTTATCGCTCCCCATGGCTTGGCCTTGGATTCCCGAAGCGACATCTACGTCGCCGAGGTCTCCTGGACCATCATGGGACAGCATCTCAAACCGCAGCGCGAGCTGCGCAGTTTGCAAAAGCTGAAGAAACTAAACTAGGAGGCGGTTATGCAGAGTAACGTCACCCAGCAGCGTGTACCGATCCATGGCGATCCCGGCCAATGGATTCACGTGAGCGACAGTCCGCGCCACGTGCGCGTCATGTTCGGCGGTGAGACGATCGCCGACAGTAAACGAGTCAAGCTCGTGCGCGAGCCGGAAATTTTGCCGGCTTACTATTTTCCCAAAGAAGACGTCCGGACGGATCTTTTCGTGCCGAGTCAGCATAAAAGCCGGTGCCCGGTCAAAGGTGAAGCTTCGTACTGGTCGGTCCAAGTTGGCAAGCAATGCGCTGAAAGCGCGGCCTGGAGTTATACTGCCCCGCTTTCAGAGGTCGTGAGTCTAAAAGATCATTTTGCTTTCGAATGGCCCAAGATGGACAAGTGGATGGAAGAAGACGAGGAGATTTTCAAGCACGCGCGAGATCCGTACAAACGGGTGGATGCGCTGCCGAGCAAACGCCATGTTCGGGTTGTTATCGACGGACAGACGGTCGCCGATACGCGCCGCCCTCATCTCCTTTTCGAGACCAATCACCCTGTGCGTTACTATATTTCCCAAGCGGATGTGCGAATGGATCTCCTGGTCCCAAGTGATACGACGTCGCGATGCCCCTACAAAGGACCGGCCTCCTATTGGTCAGTGAAGCACGGGGATTCGATCTTGGAAGATATGGTCTGGGGCTATATGGACCCGATTCCCGAGTGTCCGAAGATCAAAGGACTGCTCTGTTTTTCCACGAGCGCGGCTGCGATATTTACGTCGATGGCGAGAAGATACCTCAGCCGAAAACGAAATGGGCTCGGGAGCTAAAAGTAGTTGAGCGTCGAAACGCAATGCAGGCTCTCTATTGGGACGGCCATGAGCTGAGCCGCAATTTATCCTATCCGACACCGCAGACATCGAAGATCGAGGATCGAGGATCGAAGATCGTAGGGGCGACTGGCGGTCGCCCCGAATCTGCTAACGATCAAGTTGCCCTAATCAAAGTTCATCTCGCCGGCATCTGCTCCACCGATCTCCAAATTTTCAAAGGCTACATGGGTTTTCAGGGTGTCCCTGGACATGAATTCGTCGGCTCTGTCGTTGCAGGACCGCAGGAACTGATCAAAAGCGCGTTGTCGGCGAAATCAACTTCCCCTGCGGCCGCTGCGACTATTGCGCTCGTGGGCTTGGCCGCCACTGTCCGTCGCGAAGTGTCATGGGGATTCTCGGCGCCGATGGAGCTTTCGCCGAATTCGTCTCCGTCCCAGTCTCCAATCTGCACGTTGTATCTGAAAGCGTGAGCGATGAAGAGGCCGTCTTTACGGAACCCCTCGCCGCGGCTTTTGAGATTTTGGAACAGGTGCAGCTCAATCCCGGCGATGAAGTTCTTGTTTTGGGGGACGGCAAACTGAGTTTTTGTGCGCTCAGGTTCTGCGGCTCGCCAGCGCTAACGTAGCTTTGGTGGGAAAACATCCGGACAAGCTCAAACTCATACAGCGATCGGGTGTCAGAACAATGCTCTTGAACGATTGGAAGCCCAAACAATTCGACGTAGTCGTCGAAGCCACGGGCTCCCCTTCCGGTCTCCAACTGGCGATGAGCGCGGTTCGCCCCCGCGGTACACTGGTGCTGAAGACCACCATCGCCGGCGAGCACAAAGTTTCGCTTGCGCCGTTGGTGATCAACGAGATCACCGTCGTGGGCTCCCGATGCGGCCCGTTCGCTCCTGCCCTAGATTCCTTGCGAGAAAGGAGCGTCTCGGTTACGCCTATGATTGAAAAGATCTACCCCATGAGCGAAGGCGTCGAAGCCGTTGCCCATGCCGGCAAGCCAGGCGCTCGCAAGATCTTGCTACGGCCCTAGATCGCGTTCTTGAATAACGCTGCGTCAAGGACCGCGACTGGTGCTACTTTAAGCGGTAACCGCGCTTCTCAGCGTCAGCGATACACTTTTGCTGTTGATTAGGAACCGACACCGACCCAAAGAATCCAGCGCCGCTGGTTTCGCAAGTGAGCTGGTCGCCTTGACTGTTGACGAGAATCGTCCGTTCGGTGGCGCAACCGACCAGGCTCAAAAAGATGAAAGAAAGCAGTAAAAGCCGCACAACGTTCCTCTAGCCGTATGACTCACCCATCAAGAAGTAATGGACCAAGTGCTTCGAAGAATTGGCCGATGGCGCCGCGATAAATAAAATCAGCGATTTCGTCCAGCGGGGTCTCGTCACGATTGACAATCGCCAGCAGCGCGCCGCTGCGCTTGGCGATGACGGGGAAAGACGCTGCAGGTTGGACTTGTAGAGACGAGCCGATGACAATGAAGACTTCGGCTTGCTCGCTCCATGCTTGCGCTCGTTTCATTGCTTCAGCCGGCATCTGCTGGCCGAAGGAGACGTTGGCCGATTTCAGCAGGCCGCCGCAGGTGTCGCAGGTGGGCGCGATAAAATTTTCTCCCAAGTTTTCGTAAACGCTGGCCGGCTCAAATCGTTTCCCGCATTGCAGGCAGGTCACGAGGCGGTCCGTGCCGTGCAGCTCGACAATTTTCTCGTCGGAGACCCCGGCGATGCCGTGCAACCCATCGATGTTCTGGGTGATGAGCCCGAGTAAATGGCCGTGTTTTTCAAAGTCGCGGATCGCATAGTGGCCGATATTCGGCTGGACCTTCTTGTAGAGCTCGTAGGTCGCTTTCTTGAGTTGCCAGTGTTGAACTCGCGCAGCTTCGCTCGTCATGAAATCTTGAAAATAGACTGGCTGATATTTCGTCCATACCCCGCCCGGGCTGCGAAAGTCGGGCACACCGGATTCCGTGCTGATGCCCGCGCCGGTGAAAAAACAACGGCGCGGGATTTTCTTAGGCGAGCGGCGAATTCATCCAGCTCCATCGCGGTCCTGCCGAATCGACGAAAGAAACTATTTGGGCTGTGCGGGTTGAGCTGGTTTTGCAGGCTGCGGCGGTGCTGCCGGTTGCGGCGGTGTTGCAGGTTGCGTCGGCTGTGCGGCTGCCGGCTGAATATCCAACACGGCGATGTCATTCCGAGTGGTTCTTTGTGCAGGCCGCGCTTTTGCAGTTCGACGCGGATTTTTCGCGACATCCGCCGGCCCATCTCCGGCGACATCGCGCCGCGCAAGAGCGGAGATTCCGGCCCGCGAGCGCTCTCCGAGCCACGGGGAATCTAGTTGATGATGCCTCGCGGCCGAGCCCGAAATCCCACAGGATCGGCTCGTCGTTCTGGCGGCGAGAAGCAAGCGGCTCATCTTGTCCTGCGCCCACGTTGCCGATGTTGCGTCGAGGTCAGGTAGCGCACGTTGTTCATGTCGAAGCACAGCAGCGCGCCCATCTCCGACTTGCGCCAGCAGCGCCTTGCCGCGCGCCAGGCGCTCGCGTGCTGCAAGGCGATCGAAATCCGCTGCTCCCAGTCAACCGCCATCGTTCCGTATGTTGGTAGAGCCATGGCTATGCCTCCTGCCAGGTACACAGACTTCTAGCCTGTTGGTTAGTCCGCAAAACACGCAGGCTAAACGCCTGTGCTACTAAAAGCTACGATCCGTTTACGCATCGCGCGCGCCTCGAATACCTGTTGCTCGCCGGGGATCGTCGCATCTTCGAGGTGCGGAGAGAACGGAACCGGACGTGCATGGCGCCCGATTCGCTTCACCGGGCGCATCCAGATCGTAGAACGCGCCCGTCGCGATCAATCGAGGCCAATCTCGCGCGGTGATCACGCCATAGCGCTCGTAACCCTCGTCCGACCACAATTGCCCGCGAGGTCTTTCTTCGCCGATTCGATCAGCGTCTTCTCGTCGAGCGGCCACAGCGTGCGCGGATCGACCACTTCGGCGCTGATGTCCGATATTCTTCGAGCAGCTTCGCCGCGCCCAGCGCCACCTGCACCATGCTGCTGGTCGCGACGATGGTGATGTCGTCGCCCATCGCGCTTCACGTCCGCCACGCCAAGCGGAATCGTGTATCTCTCCGTCGGCACCGGGCCCTTCAGCTTGTACATCATCTTGTCTTCGAAAAAGACGACCGGATTGTCGTCGCGAATCGCGGTTTTCAGCAGATCCCTTCGGCGTCGTAAGGCGTGGACGGCATACACGACTTTCAATCCGGGAATGTGGCAGAACCACGCGTGCAGCGACTGCGAATGCTGCGCCGCCGACCGGCGCGTGGCGCCCAGCGTGGCGCGCATCACCATCGGAACTTTCCACTTGCCGCCCGACATGTAGTGGATTTTCGCCGCCTGGTTCACCATCTGGTCCATCGATCAGCGTCGACGAAATCGCCGAACATGATGTCGACCACCGGGCGCAGTCCCGTCATCGCCGCGCCGACGCCGATCCCGGTGAATCCCGCTTCCGAGATCGGCGTGTCGAGCACGCGATTCTGTCCGAACTCTTCGACCAGGCCGGACAAGCACCTTGAACGGCGGTGCCCGCTTCGGCGACATCTTCGCCGATAATGAAGACGCGCGGATCGCGCCGCATTTCTTCCGCCAGCGCCTTCGCGGACCGCTTCGCCGAACGTCAATTCGCGAACGGCGACGACGGTTTCAGGCATAGACGTCCTGCTCCACCTTGTCCACGTTCGGATACGGCGCCGCCATCGCAAACTCGACGGCCGTGTCGATCTCGGACTTCACTTGCGATTGAATCTGATCGAGCTGCGCGCGGTCGGCGATTTTCTGCCGTCGAGATCCAGCTCGGTGAGCAGCTTGATGCGGATCGCGCTCGGTTTTCCAGCGTCTGCTCTTCCTGCTTCGAGCGATAGTATTCGCGGCTGACATCGCCGACGTGATGGCCCGTGATAGCGGTAGGTGTTGCACAGCAGGAATGCCGGACCTTCTCCTGCACGCGCGCTGGTCGACCAGCGGCTTGCGTCGCCAGTGTACACGGCCCGAACATCCTGGCCGTCCACGCTCTCCGCCGGAACTCCGAATGCCGGCGGGCGCGCCAGAGAATGTCGCCCGCGGTCGTTTCCGAGAAGTGCGTGTATTCGTTGTACAGATTGTTCTTCGCAAACGTAGATCACCGGCAGCTTCCAGAGCGCGCGCCATATTCATCACTTCGTAGAGCAGCCCCTGGCCCAGCGCGCCTTCGCCGAAGAAACAGACCGCAACCTGCCTCGGTGCCCAGGCGCTTGGCGGAAAACGCCGCGCCCGTCGGCGATGCCCGCGCTTCCGCCGACGATCGCGTTCGCTCCCAGGTTGCCCGTGTCCGGATCGGCGATGTGCATCGAGCCGCCCTTGCCCTCGCAGTAGCCGGCTTCCTTGCCCAGCAGTTCGGCGAACATGCGGTCCGAGCGCGCGCGCCTTTGCGCCAGGCAATGCCCGTGGCCGCGGTGCGTGCTGGTGATGTAGTCGTCGGCGGTCGAGCGCTTCGCAGACGCCAACGGCGACCGCTTCCTCGCCGATATACAGATGGGCGAGGCCGGGCATCAGCGCGCGGGTATAGAGATCGTTGACCTGCTCCTCGAACAGGCGGATCGTCACCATCCGCCGGTACATGCGCAGCCAGCTGCTTGGCTGTCGATCCCGCGATTCGGCGCCGCTGATTCGGTGACCGAGTCGTCATTTCGTGACTCCCGACATTCGTGCCAGCACTTCGAACAGCGATCGCGAAATCCTGCTTCGCCAGGCCCATGCCGCGCGCCGCGGTCAGAAATTCGTTGGTCACGGCGGTGGTCGGCAGCGGCGAACGTCGAGCTGGCGCCCCATCTCCAGCGCCAGCAGCATGTCCTTCTGCATCATGTTCACGTTGAACCAGGCCTCTTCCGGCATCTTGCAGCACGAACGGGTCCGCGATACTGAACCATCGGCGAGCCGATCACGCTGTGCGTCAGCACGTCCACGGCGGTTTCCCGCGCGATGCCGCTCTTCTCCGCCAGCAACACGCCTTCCGAGAACGCCAGCATCTGCACCGCGAGGCTCAGATTGGTCGCGATCTTCATCGACCAGCGCCAGGCCGTTGTCGCCGCACGTGCGTCACCTTGGGTCCGATGTCCAGCAGCAGCGGCTTCACGCGCTCGAACGTTTCGCGTCGCCGCCGACCATCACCGACAGCTTTCCTTGCTTGAAGCGTGACGACGCTGCCGGATACCGGCGCATCGACCATGTCCGCGCCTTTTCGCCGAACCTTCGTCAGCCAGCGCGGCTTGCACTGCAGGACTGACCGTGCTCATGTCGATCGAGGATTTTGCCTGCGCTGAGTCCTGGCAAAGAATCCCGTCCGGCCCGTCGGCGATGGACGTCAGGGCTTCCGTGTTCGTGACCATCGAGAAGTTACGTCTGCCGGCTGCGGCGACCGGCGTGGAGAATCTCCCACTTCATGCCCCGGTCCGACCAGCCACTGCGCCTGGAACGCGTTCGGTTATATCCGGTTACAGCGTGGCCCCCTTGTCGAGCAGCCGTGTTCACCATCTGGCCGCCCATCACCCCGAGGCACCGCTGAACCCTAGATTCGCCATTCGCGCACTAGTCTCCCGGTCGAAAAATGAACTCTCAGAGCTGCGGGATCCGGTACGCCCGACAGGAGACTTGCGCGGATCCTCGCGCACCTGCCGGCGATGAGCCTCGCATCGCTCGTCGCGCGCCCCGCGCGGATCGCGGCGCTCCATCGCAGCCAGGATCTTCGTACTGTGGATGGACCGTGCCCACGCGCGCCGGACCGCCATCGACATAGAAGATTCGTGCAGGCGCTGTTCGGCGCAGCTAACCCAACGATCGAATCGATCAGGGAGAGAACGAATGGATTACCCGGCCGCCTCCGCCAGGGCCGAGATTTGAAAATCCAGGTCCGCACTCGTCTGTGAGCGTCGGCGTCATGCCCTCGCGTTGTCCATCACAGCTGACCGCCTCGCGCATCGTCGCCAGGGTCCCGCTCGCCAGCGCTGGAGCCGCCGCCAGAGCCGCGCGATCTCGGGCTCGAATTTCGCGCATCTCCGTCTAGGTGAGCCGCCCGCATCACCGCGCCTGGCCGCTCTTGAGAATACGGTCCAGCGACTGGCGCATGGAATTCGGGTTGCCGCTGGTGATGAAGGTTCCGCGTCCCGGGAACGCGTCGACAAGTCCCTTTTCGTGCAGCGCTCGATCGCCTCTACCGAACCGGTCCGGCTGACGCCAAACTGCAGCGCGAGTTCGCGTCCGGCCGGGCAGCTGATCGCCCTCTTTCAACGCCACGCCCTGCTTTTCGCGACGGAGTCACTCTATCTGTTGAGGCGATTTGCGCCCTGTACAGGCGCGACGTCTGAATCACCTTTATACACGGTGCTCTCCTCCAGCGGACCCAGTTTCCCGCAGCTCGGCACTATTGCTGTCCATCGGAAATCCAAGCACCAGTGCCGACGCAAAACCCGTCGCCCTACACCTTCGCTAGACCAAAGGTCAGGCGGTCCAACCACCATATCATGAGTCGCCAAATTACTAGGCGCAACTTGCGAGTTCCGCAAACAATTTTACTTCACCCAGACCGGTCTTCACATTTCGTAGACTCGCGATACCTGCGGGTTGACTCGGCTCCCGGCCATAGCCCGACCGCTTTACGCTCCGCCAGAGAGGAACCCGAGGGTCGGAACAACCATCTGATTGATAAAGACCATGCCCGCCTCGGTTTCGTTGATGAAGCGCTCCTGCTCGCCCTTATCGTTGCGTCCACGCGCTGGCGCCTGAGACCGAACCGGCTGCCATCGTTTGGCGACCCGAATCGCTTCGTCCGCGTTTTTCACCTCGGAAGATGGAGGCCACAGGGGCCGAACAGGTTCTTCCCGATACGCCGGCGAATTACTCGGAATGTTCGACAAAACCGTCGGCGCATAAAAACTCCCGGTTCGCCGTCGGCGGGCTTGCTCTCCCGTCAGAAGCTTCTCTGCGCCGGCGTCGATCGTTCGCGAACGTCGTGTGGGAGGGACGTCACGGCGTCGGCCGTGGCCAAGGGTCCCACATCGGTTTCATCGGCGAGACGGATCGCCCAGCTTCAGGCTCTCCATCATGGCGCTCACGAAGGCGCGTCTCAGAATTTATCCGCAATTTCCTCGGCCACGGCGTAAAGCGCTTCGCCGCGATGGACTGTCCGTTGTTGGCCACGACGCGCCTTGACGCCGGTCTTGACGGCTTCGTCAAAATTCGCGCTCGGCATGACGATAAAAGGGTCGCTGCCGCCGGGTTCGAGGACGACTCTCTTGACCCTTTTCGCCGCGCCACGATCCAGCCTGCACTCCCGGCGCCCTCTGCTGGCCCGTCAGCGAGCGTCGCGGCCGCCACGCGCGGATCGTCCGGAATTCTTGTCGACGCTTGTCGGAGACCGATCAGAAGGGTTTGAAAGGCGCGCCTTCAGCAGGGAATCCCGCCCTTTGCAGCGGGAGCTCTACTATCTTCCATCGCGCATTGCGGCACATTCAGAGCGCGTGTTTCAGAGGTTCCGACGTTTGTCCGCGCCATCAAACCAGGCGCGAATGAACCGGAAACACTTGCCTAGGAATTCGGATCATTCCACGGCATCACCACCAGGATGACGCCAAGCGGCCTGGCTGGCAGGAATGAAACTCGCGGCTCGCCGGCCTCAACGGCTTCATCGGCGAGCAAGCGTTCCGCGTCTCGTTCGGCATGGCAGCGGCAGCCCCGACGCGCATTTGACGGCTTCCTCCTCCGGGGCCGAACGTAAGCGTCTTACCCATTCTCCGTCGTCATCAGCTCGGCCGAGCGAGGCTTTCTCGCTTCTCGGAGGACTTCCGCGCCGCCTTGACCATCATTCGCGCGCGTCTGGCAACGGCAATTTTCGAAACGCGTTGGAAATAGGTTCGGCTGCGCGCCCGGATTTTTGACGGCACTTGAGGATCCGTAAGGGCCTCGGAAGGTTCTGATATTTGTCCAGTCGCGGGTTAATTGTTGCGATGGCCATGATCTGTCTTATCCTCCACAAACTAATACTACCCCATCAGGGTGCAGGTCCACCTGAAGTTGCTGGAATGTTTCACACTGTCTGCCGCCCACTCAGCAGCAACTCAAATTGGTTCCCAACGTTAAAATTATCGCTTCGGGGGTGTTTTGCCGCTCGGTCGAAGACATTAAGTGGAAGACGGTCGGGTCACACGGCTTAAGTAAATACTCAAAAAATTAGGATCGAGTGCCAATATCATTCTTGATTTTATGGCTAAGTTATAGGATGAACGCGTTGACGAACCGCTATCCTCAAAACCCATCCGGAATGCCATCAGCAAGAGGTGGCGAGTCGGTCCGTCGAGCAGGATGGATTCAGTATTGAGCTGAAACCGGGAAGGAGACACACATGGCGAACCCGTTGTCACTTCGCGAGGTGCTCGGATACTTCCCGGAATAAGACTCAAGCTGATTCCGAGTAAGACGATGAAATCTAGATTGCCTGCGAGCGCAGTAGCAGCCATTGGCGCGTTTGCACTTGTCGTGAGTGCTTTTCCCGAGCGCGCGCGGCCATCGCGAAAATTCCCGGCCCAACGAAAATGTCGGCCGTGCGGAATTGACCAGCTCTTCAAAGAAATCAACAATTGGGGCCGCTGGGGCAAGGACGACGTGCTCGGAACGATCAACCTTATTACCGAGGCCAAACGCAAGCAGTGCTTCTGCCGCGCTTGTGAAAACCGGAATCACCGTGTCAATTGCGCACGACTTTGGCACCGAGGAAGCGCCCGGACAAAATCCGTACCCGATCCAGCAGGTCGTGGCGCCGAACTTCAGGACCGACACGTACTTTTTCCGGTATCACGGCACCTTCATCACGCATGAAGACGCGCTCTGCCACTATACCTTATTAACAATGACCGCGTATATAAACGATAGGCCGCTGAACACCAAGGCATGCTTCCCCGACATCGACAATTTAAAGGGACGGTATCGTCACGCGCGGCATCCTGATTGATATTATTCCGCGGTTGAAGGGAGCGCCAGCGTCTCTCGGTTCTCGAGACCGCCGTGTATCAAAAAGATATCGAAGCATGGGAGAAGATGTCTGGCGTGAAGATTGCTCGCGATATCATCCCGCGCACGGGCCGATGGGCCCGGCGTGCCAAGGTCGGTCCGTGGAAGGCAATCGACGCGGCCTCTGGCTTCGGGGATGTTACGGTGGCGCCGTGGGTCCGGGCGCGCGCGATGTGGCCCTTTGCCGCAGCGACGACGGTGGAAATTCACAATGTTCCTCCCGTGGTTGAAGGACAGCTGACGCCGCTTCATACGCGCTATTTATCAATGGACTCAACATCGATGCATTGTGGGATCCCGAAGCTCTGGTTGAAACTCCGTGCTCGATTGCATCGCTGGGAGTTCATGCTGGTGGTCGCGCCGCTGCGCGTTCCTCAACGGCACCGGCAGCCCCGTGAACCATCGTTATTTTCTAGCTTCTTGAGACTCGATAACGATAATTACCAGCAAGGAGTGTAGGAACAGATGAGCAATTTGTCTTCAGATGTTGCGAACGTTCGATTGACGCTGACGCTAATCTTTGCGGCCTGGCGGTGGCGGCCGGAGGGTCAAGCGCGCTAGCACCGCAGCGTCAGGGCGCCAGCGAAGATCTCGAAGTTATCCAAGGTGGGTCCGCACAAACGTCTACATGATCGCGGGGCGGGCGGAAACATTGCGGTGCAGATCGGACCCACTGGCGCCATCCTGGTGAATGCCGGGTCAGAACAAATGTCGGACAAAGTTCTGGCGGCGGTGAAAAGGCTAACCAGCCAGCTCATATCCGGTACATCATCGACACCAGCGCCGATGCGGATTTCGTCGGCGGGAACGCTATGCCTGGCGGCCGGCATGGTCGATCCTAGCCGGGGCCGTCGGACAGTCTGGGGTCACCGAGGACGTTATCAATAATGGGGCATCGCCAGCGTGTTTGCCCATGACAACGCTGACAAGGATGAGCGCTCCAACTGGTCAGGCGGCTCCTTCCCGAGTCGATGTGGCCGTCCGCCTCGCGAGAGGATATTCGATGTACCCCAATGGGGAGGGAATCCAGGTGTTGCACGTGCCGAAGGGCAATACACAGACGGCGATATATCGTGTTTTTCCGCCGCAACGATGTGATCGTGGCAGGGGATATCTACGACACTACACACTTCCCCATCATCGACCTCGAAAAAAGGTAAGCTACGCAGGAGAAATCGCGGCGCTCAATCTCTGCTCGACCTCACCATTCGCCGCTTCCTTCCTTGGGAAGAGGACCGTACGCTACCGATTCCCGGGCACGGACGAATCTGCGACGACCTGACCTCGTCGAATACCGTGACATGGAACCATCATCCGGGACACGTTCAGGACCTCATCAGCAGCGGCATGACGCTCGACCAAATCAAGAAGGCCGATCCCGCCAAGGCTTATCGCGGCAGGTACCCTGACTCGGGTCCGTGACCACGGACATGTTTATCGAAGCGACTACAAGAGTCTTACCGAGAGGAAAGGGAAACACGCTGATCGGAATTCCGCGGTGCGTGGTCCGAGGCTTGTAGCCGCGCTCGTGCTTGCGCTGTTTTTGCTGTGGCGGACTGAAGCCCAGCGTGAGCGGGCGGACAAGCTCAGCCGACGGCGAAGGCGGCGCCGATTGACCTCACCGGATACTGGGTCACGGTGATCACGCAAGACTGGCGCTGGCGCATGGTGACTCCAGCGGGATTACGCCGGCGTTCCGATTACTGCGGAAGCGAAAAGAGTCGCCGATACATGTAATCCCGCTAAGGGATGAATCGTCAGGTGCGATATGCACCCTTACGGCGCCCCCGGCCAATGCATGCTCCCACGCGTCTGCACACTGGCAGGATGACGTAAACACCTGAAGTTGGAAACGGATTACGGAATGCAAACACGGTTGCTCCACTCGGCAACTGAAGCGCAGAGGCTCTGCGTCACTGCAGGTGCGATTCGGTTGCGGAATGGGTGATGCCGGTGCGCGCTGATCGCGGGCGGGGAGATCCAGAACCGGACCCGGACATGGGAATCGAGTCCCACCGCCAATTATGGCGACTTGAAAGTGATTACAAACCATCTTAGTGGGGCTGGCCCGCAAGAACGGTGTGTTCCATATAGCACAAACGGTGACCGAACAGAGTTGGGTTCATTCAAGGAACCGAATGGAGACCAGCGGATCATGCTCCTCGATGCGGGTTTCGATCCGGAGTACCTGACCACGCCATGGGTCACCGTCCTCCAGTTCAAGAAGGAACTGGCGACGCTTCAAGGGGATCCTTCGCCCTTGCTCGGCGAAATGGTGAGCACGGGTTCGGCCCAATTGGAGCCCGCCAGGACAGGGTGCGTAGTCCGCAACCCTTTACGCTGAACGCCTTCAAGCGAAGTGTGAAGCCGGGCAGGAAATTAAAACGGATTTGACGGAGCGTTTGACCATGAGAATCATCAAGTCGACTATCCCCGCGTGTGGCGCACCCTCTACTGGCAATGATCTGTGTTCCGTCGTTTGCGCAGGTCGATCTCACGGTATCTGGGCGAACCGCGGCCACATGGATTGGCTCGATCACGGCCGCGGGTCCGGATCTGGTCGATTATTCCGGGATTCCAATCAACGATGCGGCGCGGGCGAAAAGCGCTGAGCTACATGGCGTCTTTGCAGGCGGTGCCAGGAGCGCCAGTGCGAATACTACACTCCCGCGTACGTCGTGTTCGGCCCATTTGGCCTCAATATTTGGACCGGACGTCGACCCACCATGGCGAAGATCACAGATTAAGCAAAAATGGTGCGTGGATCGATAAGGACATCACGACGATCTATATGGACGGCCAGTTCCTCATCCTTCAAGAACGCGTTCCATCCGTACTCGGGCTTCACGACGGGCGCCGTGGTGGCGACACTCTCACGGCGTACGAACGGCGCGTGTGAGTGGCGTAACGCCTCCGCCGCAATCGGCGCCCCGCAGCGACCAGGTGACGCTCATCGAGCAATATCGTCCGGCACGCAGACATTCTAGCGATCATGGGGATCATTCAAGACCCGATATACCTGACCGAGCCTTCGCGGTCATGGCTTCATCTGGGAGCAAGATCTGCACGCGGAACGTCCTGCGCACATCGCAGCCTTGCGACAATCCTGGAGGACCAGCGACCTTCGAAGACGGCACTGTTCCTCATTTTCTGCCAGGGAAAAATCCGTTCATCGATGAGGTGACGCAGTGCTACCACGTTCCCGCTGAGGCGGTCCTGAGGTGCCGAGATCATTTGTATCCGGAATCTGGAAGAAAATCAAAGACAAGTACCAGCCGGCGGCAAAGTGCGACCGGTATTGCTGCGGTCCGGTCACTGGATCCGGCATTGAAATGCTGACAGCGGAAGGAAACGTTGAAATCCGAAACGATAAACGCGACTTTGTCAGGAGGAATAATCATGAAAACGCAGCCCGCTTCTACTCGTCCTCACCGGGTCGGTCCTTCTGACCCGCGCTGACGCTCATCACTCTTTCGGAGCCACTTATCTGATGGACAAGACCATCACACTCGACGGCTCGCTGGTGCAGATGTTGTTTCGCAACCCGCATTCGTATCTGCAGATCGACATTAAGGAATCTGGGTTACCAAGTCGTGGTGATGGAACGTGGGAATGGGGCGGCGTTGTCCAACCTTCAGCCAGAAGGGAGTGACGCGATACGAGCTGGCGATCACATCGCCACATCGGCAATCCGTCCTGGTACCGCGGAAAGCAATCACTGGGCGCGCCTGTAGAGTACGCGGCCGCTGGACGGCTGGAAGTGGGGCGCGGCCTACGAGTAGATGGTGGGCGGCAGCAAAGCTTGCAATGAAGATGGGTTGACGCGGTGTTCACTGCGCCCGCTACCGCACTTAACCGTGAGACATTAGAAGTCTGTCTTGTCGATTGCGGAAAACCCTCGGTGTCCTCCGACGTGGCGGCCAGCGGGTAGTCGCAAAATTCGGTTATCCGGAACGGTCATGCGATGTCCTGTGACAGAATCAGTTCGGCCAGTTTGCCGGGTTCGATCGAACTTTGACTTCTTCTTCAAACGTCGCGTACGCCGGGATTGACGGTGAAGATGCGCAAAGCTTGCTCGCGGCTAATCTTCATCGGCGCCAACCACGCGCCATCCGGCGCTATGTGTTACGTAAAAGTAGAACGGGATAAAGTGGATTGTTGGATTCATTTCGGCGGGCGGTCCCGTCGCTACCCCCGATCACCACCAACTTGTGGTTATTCAGGAATTCGCCACGGGATTCTGATGCCGCATATGGCCCTTTCCCCATAGTCGGATTTGCCCTGAGCCCGGATTGTACCCCGCGTCCTGAATGGAAACATTGTGACCCAATTTCGCCATACGATCTAATCGAAGCTGCGGAGTCGCAAACGGAACGCTCCACATACCACCGCTTATCTTTGATCGAACGCCATCGTGGCCGTACGCCTCATATGCATCTACAAAAGTATTATTCGCGGCGTCATCCGCGCCAGCTGCCGCCCTGGCTGATCAGAGTTTACGGGCGCTTCGGCCGCCAACCCAACCGTTCATTGCGGACAGGTCGCGAAACGGTTTGCCGCTATCGTACTGGGCGTCCACGGTTCTTCACCAACCGGAATCCATCCGCATCCAGTGATCCCCAAAGGCAATGCCTTCACGCCCAGGGAGCCCAGACTTCGCGGTGTTGTCCTGGTCCGGGAACTCTAGTCCCAATGCCAGGCGAACTGTCAGTTTTCCCTCTTGATGCTACAGCCGGAATATAAACGGCCTCTGGCCAGACAGCCAATTCCCGGAATGCTAGTGATGCCCAGCGAATTCTCTCCCTGCTCTCCTTGCGATCAATTTCTTCTTCGTCCGCCGGCGTCACGGCGGAAGAAGTTTGTCGATCATCAATACCGCCGCAGGTAGCCTGAGGTCCCCATCTTTCCAGAAGGATCCTCGTTCGTACGGGGATCCTGGCGAACGAGGGTTCTCCTTCGTAATGCCGACGAGCTTCAGGGCGGCGTACCAGGCGGTACCCTTCGCGAACCGATCGACACGATGATGGGAACCTCCGCTGAAACCTCGATCGAGGTCTTTCCTGTTTGGGGCCGGTTGAACACGCCAACCCGCAGTCGGAATACGGTTTCACCGGGTTTAGCTGCGGCCACAGCTTTTCGTGCCGCCCTGCATCTCAGCGAGTAAGTGACGCCCAGCACCATATCGACGCCATGCCGCAAATATTTCCGTCTTCGCATTCCATAGATGGTCGTGGGTTACTCGTCAAACCCGGGATTCGTAGCGCCCTTCAGGTCGACCGCTGGCGTGTCCTTGCCGGCGACGCGCGACTTCGCGTTGGTTCCCACAAAGCAGTGAACTCGCCCTTGACGGCGAAGGCGCTCCGCTGAATGCTGAAGCCCGAGCTAACCGTAACGTGACCTTCCCTTGCCAGAAGATCGCATCGGGAGTAATCTAGTTTCTCCTTGCTGCGCTAACACACTTCCTGTAGCCAGAAAAGCCATTGCAAACCCCGTCAGCTTCGAGCGCATTGTGATAAAGCCTCCTTTGTTTCTTGCCCATGCCCGATGCACCTATCCTGATTGGCTTGCCAGCATCGCGGACAACCGCTTACTGTGGACCGCAAGCTCTGTCCGTTCCCCAGCAATGATCTCTCCGAAGTGCATGCCAAGGATTCCCGTTTTTGCATTGATTGCCGGTAACTCCTTTCAGTTGGTCGCCCGGTTTGAGCGAATCCTTGTTCCATCCATTCCGGTAAAGAATGTTGGGCGTAGTGCCTCGGTACTGCCCCGTCATCCTTCGCTTCCCAGTAGATTTCTATGCGGTTCGCGATGAACTGAAAAGCGAGTCACGGTTCCGCCGCTCACGGTCGTCACCTACCTGCAAGGTTACCTGATGCCCCACAGGGCGAACATTGGGACGCAAGCTTATCAGCGCAACTACAGCGGCGATGAAAAAGCAGATTTGAAACTTGTTCTCTCATGTGATTCCTCCAAGATAGAAAAACCGGAATTTCTCTATCTTGCGTCGGGAGGCAGGCAGCTTCCTTTTGGATTCGTCGACAGCACCACCGTCCTACTTTGAATCCGTATCGGGGAAATTTTCAGCTTGTCCGTCCACTCGTTCGCAAACGTATTCATGACGCCAACCGGGTTTACGCCAGTAGCTCTTTCTGGATCGTCCAGGGCTTCGTAAGCCTTGGGGTCAAATGTGGATGGTCAGCCGTGTCATCCAAAAGTATCCGCGTCAACCTCGCTTGATGCGCTCGACAAGGTGCATCGCATCGCCGTGGGGGATGTCCGCGCCGCCGTCGATGAGAAGTCTCCGGGCGTCAACGCGACCGGTAGCGTCAACGACGAGCGTATCGCCGTCCCATTTGCCGATTGAATGCCCCATCCACGTCAGACTTAGACCTCCTTCGGATGCTCCGGCATACATCCAGAAAATGTGGCGGGCGATATGACGTCTTCCAGCATGCATGACGATCAGGTCGGGCATCTGGAGGAGCTTCAATTGGGACGGAGCTCATGCATATCTCGTAGGTACGCCGCGGAGAAACAGTCGCGGCGCGGGTCCATCTTCGAGCGATCGTCACCGAGCTTCGTGAAAGGCATCGCAACACCTCGCTTTTGCCCATGGCAGAAAGGAAACGCTTCGGCCGGGTTCGCTTGCCTCCGATCCGAGGTCTCCCATCCACGTTCCGGACATAATCACGGCCGATGAAAGGCAGTTGAGTCTTGGCCGCGCACATCGGATATTTTGCCTTGGGGAGAGGCCGGGCCGGATCACATGAAGCGTCACGATCGCCTGATCGAGATCTGACGCGAATACGCGAAGTATCGCACTCCTTGAAACTCTTTCGCGAACAGCAACCAATGGACCGCAAAAAGACGCGTGGAGCAGGCGGTCCAACTTGACAGCCGACGACCGGGACGTAACGACCGGCTGATCGCATCTCCCAAAATGCCAGCTTTGGGAATCGGCCCCGTGCAAATAGTCGCGGCACTCGATTCTGGCCCAGCCGGGGGGGAGGGCGCCGCCAAAATCCTGGACGGATACTGTGTAGACCCTGACTCGCCGGCCGGGTTACCCCAAGCCAAATCTGAATCACGCCATCCGGCCTCGAGCACCGCAACATCAGCTACCCGCCAGTCCGCGGGCTTCGGCGGCGGCGGTGGCGGCAGCGGTATCGCGCACTGTTTAGAATCCTCCAACCGGTGCGATTATTCGCATCGATTCGTGCCCACTTGCAGCTCCGGGCTTTCCCTTCCCGCGCTTTGCGCAACAAGTATTGTGTAGGGAATCTTGACCCCGCCGACGCGTCGCGGTAATCATCGTACTCCGTCTCTTCCGGGAGCTGCCCGGAGGACGCTTTGCATGGTTGCGTGGCGGTGCGCAGCAATCCGGTCTGCGTATCAGAGTGCAGGCGGTCGATCGGCAGAACCGTCGGCGACGAGCCGACCGACGCGGCACGCGTCAGGTGGCCGCTGACCTTCTCCATCGCATCTACCTAGAAACTCTGCGGTATGATCCTCCTGAACTTCAGAGCCGGATGGAAATTCCGCGAGCTCCTTTCAGCAGACCCATTGCGCCGCGCTGTGTCCCGCGCGTGCGTGCTGTAAGCAGCAGTGCCAACCGATAGTGTCAAACCCAAACCAGAGTCTCGCGGAAACACTGTCCGGGAACTGAATCGACACGAGCTGCTTACCTGGAAGCTGCGGATCGAACCGGCCGTAGAACCAGTGCTCCATCGCTTCGGTGGAACAGGGGAGTTCCCGGAGGGCGCCGGAGGAGCCGGAACGAGCATCTCCACCGACCCCCTGGATGGACGAGCGATGCATCTCCGCCGATCGCGGCATTCCCGCCCAATGCTTGCAATCGTACTTCGCGAAGATATCCTCTCTGCAGGCTGGAAGCCGGAGCTGCCGGCGCGGGCGCAGTGCTTCGGCGGCGTGGCTGGCCCCTGACACCACGGTAGCGGGAGCCTTACCAGGCGACATGCCAGGACCGATCATCGATACACTCCGGGCCGCGAGAGCAGGAAAATCTCCGCTGCCGCGCAATCGGTCATGGCGATTTCTTCCAGGGAACACAAGCGTGGGCAGCGCGCTCGCGGCGCCGCGGTGGCAGGTGTAGCACGTGATTTCCTGCTTGCCATCGAACATCATCGGTGGCACATTGAGCGCCATGGTCACGCGATCATGCTCCAGCGCGACGCGTGCTTCTCGTCTCTTGTCATCGACGCCGAACTGTCCAACCGTGTGACACTACCCGCAGCCGGACTCGGCGGCGAGCGCGTGAGTGATCTGCATCGCGGGATGAAATCTGGCGTGACGGCTCACTGATAACCTGAGATTTATATTGATAGAACTGCGCCGCGTGCCCTGCCCTTCATATTTTCGTGCCGTGGGCGGCGGAGGCGGAGGTCCAGCCCTGCGGGCTGGCGCCTGCGCGCTTAGCGCTGGGCAGATTCCGGTGGCAATAGGTAAATCGCGGCCATTGCTAGAATCACATAGGGCCCCGGAAAACGGCGGCGGACAATCTTGTTTTCATAATTCTTCGGCCATCCTCTCGGTGAACACTCTCGTGGCGCGGGATAATACACCATGCGCCCTGTGCCCGCGGTGGAATTGCCACTCCAGCGCGTACAACCCAGCGAGTAGTTGACAAGGGGAGATGCCCGGAGTATAGGTCAGGAAATGATTTTCGACAAGGCAGGTAAAGGGAACTCCACGACCTCCGGGGAGAGGGATGAATGCCTCCTTCGCCCGGCTAACCGCGCCGTCGTATAATATTAAGAATCTGGCGAAAGATTCGGGACCATTGGTAAGCTCCGAGACGTCTAGCATCCGTGGAGCCCGCCGGGAACAGATGATTTTTGTGAGGAGACGCTTATGAATGGAAAGTTCCGTGCAATCGCCGCTTCCACGCATTGTCCGCAATCGGAGTTGTATTTTGATATTCGGGCGGTGACCGCGCTTTAAACATCGCCAGTGCGCGGCCGAATAAAGGTCTCCGGATGTCGCGGGTCGGGGCCAGCGCCGGGAACCGTCGCGCGGTCGCCAAGCTCACTGCCGCCGAGGTGTATTTCAAGTAAACGCCGACAAGCGGATCCTATATATGGTTTGCCACGAATGGCGAGCACCGTACCAGGCGATGCATCTGCAGCCTGGAAACTGTGAATTCAGCAGCTGCGAGCTGAGAGCCAGTGAGTCAGTGCGTCCCAGAAATCGCGAGGTGAAGGGTGCGGCTGTTGACCGCGAACTGACGACGGTGCACGAGCGGAGATAGCGCAGGCGGCGAACTGGCGTGGAAACCAGTGGACGTGCTGATCAAACCTATCACCTGCTGGGTCTCAGCACGGCCGGAGGATTCGCCGAGGGTCTCTGTATCCGGATGCACGCGGGCCACGAAATACTTCATCGCCCCCCGCCAATGTGGATGCGAGACCAAATGGAACCCGCGATCTGACTTTCAGCTGCAGGGGGGTGGCAATCCCCGGGGCGCGCAAATCCAAACGAGAACGACCTGAGCAAAGAGAACCGCGAAGTTCTCAGTGAAGTGGCTCGTCGCTATCCCTCGGACTGGACAGCAAGGTGCCGCGCGGATGAGAATTCCAAACCGAAATGCCGAGAAGAGATGAAACAGAGAATCAGTAAATGCCGAATATATCTGAATATTACTCGCCTCCCGGATCGCCCCGCCGGCCAGGCAGGCACTCCCCCGAGTACTACTCTCCGTGCCCAGTCCTTTCGGTGACAGGCGCGTCAGCCAGGACGTTGTGTCTCGACAATCACGGCAACATCTGGGTAACCGACCGCGGCTTCCCCAACCGGATCTCCGAAGCTGGACCCACGCGCGGGTGAATTCCAGGATTTCATCAATACGCCGCGCCCCAAGGTCGGCATTCACGATTTTGCGGTGATCGTTACAGACGGATCGATGTTGTGCGCTTTGACCTCCCGAAGAAGATCGGATCAAACATGGATCGTCTTCGACATCGAAGACCTGAAATGGCTCGATCCTCTTGCCGCTTCGATCCCGACAAAGTCGCTACCGGGCATGAAAAACGGCCGAATCCCCTTGTCTTGACTCCAAGCGCTAACATGCACGCGAATTTCATCGTGGGCAATGGAATGTCGCGGGACGGACTGGTAAGCGACCAAGCAAGTGGTGGTCTCCGCGCCGCCGACTCCCCCAACAGCTTCCGTGGTAAGGAAGGTGGTGAAGGACCACAGGGCACAATATCTGGATCGTGGAATTTACACGGCACCAAGATCGCGAAGGCGTCGACGCGGAAACCCAGAAATACACCGTCATACGGTCACCACCCACCACCCAGCACTGAATCCGTGTCCGGCGTCTCACGGTCGAGATCGAGATGATATCACGACTTGGTCCGGGCTTTCAGCGGGGAGGCCTGCAAGACTGGATCCAAACACGGGCAAAGTGACGGAGTGGACGATTCCACTTCGGAGAATTCGCAAACCCTACGACGACGAAAGAGGCGATCAACAAGCGGTAAAACCCGGTTCAGTCGATGCCGGTCAGGGCGGGGCGCTGATCCTGCGTTTGATCCGGCGACCCAGGCGTTTACGATCTACCCTGGACCGCAGCGGTCAGACATGCCCATGATCCGAGTCGCCGAATGACGCGGGTGGTTTGGTACGCACCCCGCTCCGGGAAGAATGGCGGGGCCGGGCGTCGTGCATCCTGATATGACGAAGGTAAACCACCCCCTCGCGGGTTTACGGCAAGCCAACGACTAAGCGATAGCGGATCTGGCAGTCGGGACAACCCCGACCGCCTGCATCCAAACGAATTTTGGCGAATCGACGTAGATCCCGCCACGCGCTTCGCGACGGAAGTTGAGCGGCGGTCCTGAGCAACCTCGAAGTTGGCGGCTAGCCAAGCTACGCTGGCCCGGAAACAAACCAAATTTTGAAAGTCCCAGATCTTGATCGGGATCACCTTGTAGGCAAAAGCCGAAAGTACCCCCCGCGCGGGCTGCTCGTCGAGCTGCGCCTCCCGGCGAAACGGCAGGACTAAAGCAACACGGCTGATTTCGCATGCCAGCGAGAGACCGAGGCCAGTCCCTCCGACGACCGTTCGCGATGAATCCGCGACGCGGTGAAGCGCCCGAAAACGTTTTCCAGGGCGTCTTCCGGCACGCCGTCCCCGTGGTCGCGTGAAACTCGAATCACAGCGCTCTCCTGAGCCAGCCCGGGGCGTACGCGCGTTCGCGCCAACACTTCAACCTCAAGCAACCTTGCGAGCGTGAGAAGTCGATCGGCATTGCATGACGTTCTCGGATCGCGCTGTGCAGTGTGTCCCGCACGCCGGCGACCGAGCTACTGGTTGTGCAGCGTCAATACCCGGACCGCGCGATTGCAGCCTGAGGCTTCAAAGTCGGCATCCGCCGCAACTTCCCTCACGAGCGTATCGAGCCCGATGTCGCCGCAATTCGCCGGTTCCGCGCCGCTTCCCGAACGACGCCAAGGCGTGATGCCAAAGCTCCCGATGTTCTCATTGAGCCGTCCGGCTTGCGCTGCCTCGATCCGGTCCAAGCTGAACCAGCTGACCGTAGTGTGTCCGGCCTGCTTTCGCGCCAAGCCATACGCGCTTCGCGACATTCGAGCGCGCCAGCGGTGGTGACCGGAGTTCATGGGAAATGCTGCGGATCAGGCGCTGTTGCAGATGATTACGAGCTGATTCGCAACCGTTCCGCCATCTCGGCCAAAATCGCGCTCGGCGGTCTCCCAGCTCGTCCTTTCGCCGAATTCGCGTCAGCTACCGATCTCGCGAGCTGAGGTTACCGGGTCGGCCAATCCCGTACGCCGCGTAGCCTGCAGCTTCCTCGACAGGCGCGGTGATATATCTCGCCAGCCAGAGGCACACAAGGCCTCCGATAAAGGTCGCAACAATTAACCATCATCGAAACGCCTGGAAATGTGAGGCCCTCCTCCTGCCGAAAGAATTCTCACAAACATGGCGATGTCAGCTCTGACAAGGAAAATGTACCGGCTTCCTAGGCTCCGGTCACTTTTTGCGCTACGAACCTCCGCAGTCGCGCTCCAAACAACCTGCGTCGCCCGGGTCGGTTCCTCTCGTGGAAGAAAATGAGCGGGCTGGCGTCGCGTGAGCACGACGGGCTGGCTTCTCAGCTCTTCTTTCCCATCCCCCGCCAAACAAGTGCACATGCACTCCGGCACCCTTCCCATGGCTAGAGGTGTGCTAAGGCCGCCAGGCCTTGCCTCGCTCCCCAGAAACGGTGATATATCGCTCTGCATAGGGGTAGGCCAGTGTCCAGTCAGTTTGCTTCTTCCAGAGCCCGATGAAGTTCTGACTGCGCTTCAAACGGGAAAAGACCAAACCTCCGGGCCGAGGCCAGCACCATCGCCAGCCAAAACCACAGGAAAATTTTCAGTGTACAGGGCTTCGCAGGCTGGACCCCGATCGACTTTCGCAGCACCCGGAGCTGCATGGCTAGATATCCCGGTGCTCCGAACCGCCTTGATGCGCCTCCCCATCAACTAAGGCCGTAAGAGTTTCTTCCGCAAATTGCTCACGTACGTCGATGCTCCGGTCCAAAGTCCGGATGTCTCGTCCCAATGTCCGCTCGATCGCCAGCTCCACTCGCGGAGAGGCTGACTACGGCACCGAGTCCTGAAACCCAGGAACAAACACCCGCCAAAAGATCAAACTCGACCGAGGTCAAATCCACTTCCCGGGTGCCACAGCGAACGGACCTTGCGCCCGCAGCCGAGTATCAAATCTCCTAGAATGACGCGTCAACCGGAGCTGCCGCGCGGCGTTTTCCGCCCGCCCGCTGCCGAGGTCCGGCGGCAAAACCGCAGGTGGATGCGTGCCGCAAGCTCGCGTGGATGGAATGGGCTTGAGGCACATAGTCAGAACTGCCCTGATGTCTGCGCCCCGGATGCGATCTCCGAGCCCCCGCCGCGGGCTGATAACATGACGACTGGGATCGCACGATCCGCGCGACTCGAACTCGGCGCGAAGGACTACAGCTACCCTTTGATGCCCGGTAGCGTGAGGTCGAGGACGATCTGGGGCAAATTCACCAGACAGGCCAGCTCGACCCTCCGATCCCATTAGCGCGACGGTCGCCACGTCGAATCCGTCGGGAGCGAGATACTCCGTAACCAGCTCGCACAACCTCCACGCCGTCATCTATAACGAGAATCCGGCTGCCCCTGGGGATGCGGCCAACTTCTTGCCGCTTCGCCGCCTCTCCGGGAGCGAAGTGACTGTTGTCGGCTCAGTTGGTCCGCACCAATTGAAGTAATTCCCAAGCTGCAACGAGGCCCTCAGTTCCGGCTTACTGTTCCGAACTCTAGCTCAGCGGCTCGAGCAGTGTAAAAAGATTTGTTCCCACATGAAATCCCAATCGCTAAACTTGACACGGCAGAAAGCTTGCTGGGGCGAAGCGTTACCAAAGATTTTGGTAGAACAACCAAATTCGGTATCTTCCAACCGTCTTCAAAAGATCATCGTGACCAAGGACTTCGTGGGTTGGGTGGCAGCATGTGGATTCCGCCCAGTTCTAGGTCCAGCGGCTGCCAACGAGTGAGTGGAAACCGTGAGTGAACGTATGCGATGTGCGTGGTGTTACTTACAGATTGGCGTTAGGTGTAAGCATCGTATCGTGATCTCTCGTGGCGATTCCGGCTTTCGCACAATCATCGTCTATCGGGACGATCCCTGGAACTTACCGTTAAGGACACCTCGCAGATGCGGCGCAACAAGCGCTGTAACTGGGAAACCAGAAGTACAA